>LFRM01129223.1_pt1 | contig 36740 bp, 43 predicted proteins | sample 618341 | NCBI WGS metagenome assembly LFRM01 (sample SAMN03654438, study PRJNA283298) | anaerobic digester metagenome | isolation source: pool of bioreactors CSTR01a, CSTR02a, and CSTR03a thermophilic anaerobic... | place: Denmark: Kgs. Lyngby | collected 2014-05-21 | reverse complement strand
ATTGCTGACATAGACAAAATCATTCGAAAGCTATATGAAGACAATGTGATGGGCAAAATTCCCGAAGAACGTTTTTACAAGATGTCGGCTGAATATGAAGCTGAGCAGAAGGCTCTGGAAGAAAGGATAACCAAATTAAAGCATACTATTGATACAGCAAATGAACAGTCCCTCAATACCGACCGATTTTTGGCACTGGTTAAAAAGTACACAGAAATTACAGAATTGGATGCAGAGATTATCCGAGAGTTCATTGACAAAATTATAGTATTTAAGGCTGAAAAAGTAGATGGCCGCAGAACCCAGCGGATTCAAATTTTCTATAACTGCATTGGCGCTATCGACTTACCAAACTAAACGAAAAACGGCATAGCCGAATATCAACGACTATGCCGAATTTTTCAGGAATTACAAATCCCTATCTGACCGCTCCTAAAGAAGGGCTATTCTCTATGAGGGGTCGGGGATATATAATTCGTATTCATTGTTTGTCTTTTTGATTTGCGGCTTATCGGGCAGGAAATAATCGTTAAGGATGGCATCAATAATTTCCTGGGGGTTAGATAACAGATAATTTATAGGACTCCTGATTTTGCCATCCTCTTGGGCTTGCTCGAGGGCTGCGGCAATCTTTATTATTTCTTTTTCTGAATGGCCTTCAAAACAGGTTTCTAGCTTATCCAACTGGATATTAGTCAAGTCGAATTGTTTTAAGCTAAATATATTCTTAATCATATTTCGGCGGTTTTCTTGAGTGCTAACATGAAATAACAGGCTTTCTGTTTTCTGACTTATTTTGATTTCCTCGAATTGGAAAGTTATATCGGTTTTATCATTGATTTCTTTTTGAGCAGGGAGTAGAACACGTTGCTTAAAGTTACTATATCTTGGGTATTCTTCGGGGTTGAAACCTAATTGCCATCGTAATTCCTCAAGTCTTATCGTGAATTTATATGTTCTGAGATCTTGATTGGTTCTTTTGATGTCATAACTCTTTATAATTTCGTAAACCCTGGAAGAATGATAACTCCGAAGGGCCATAATGTGAGCTAGTTGTACTTGGGTGAAAGATCCTCGAAGGTTTAGCAAATAAGGCTTCAGTTTTTGAGATAATTCTATTTCTATTACCCCTTTATCCGGTAAATACTCTGCAGATGCGAGCCACGCCAAAGTAACAGCTCTATCGTTCTCAATGATAGTAAATGTCTTTTCCATGAGCCCTTCAATCGTTTTGATTATGGCACTATAATTGCCTTTACTCTTTAACCCCAATACCTTGACTACATATGAGGTTTTGAATTTGTAAAATTTGAAATCTTGATCGTTTGGCTGGACGGTTGATATTAGCATTTTTACGATTCGGTTCTCATTATGTGTTAATCTGTATCTAGACCGTACCAGTTTATTGGATTGAGTAACAACATTTCTTAATATTCCTATATCATCATGCAAAAAAAGAACCCCTTGCTCGAAGTCCCTAAGTTCTGCCAAATTCGTCATGGTAGCCCTCATTTTCCGTTAATTCTATTAATTCTATTAAATTTGGCTATTTCTGCATATGTTGCCGGTTTTCCTCTTAGAAAAGCGTGCAATTTTTGTTGCCTCTAATAAGGATCACATCTTCCGTAACAGTAGATGTTTATATGTTTATTTGTTTTATATGTTTATAGGCTTTTTAAATGCCCAAATATCGGCCTTGAAAGCAATCGGAGGCAACATAAATTGCACGAAAGGCAACAATTATCGCACCGAAAGCAACATAAATTGCACGAAAGGCAACAAGTTTTGCACCAAAGGCAACATAAATTGCAACACCTGTTACTTAAAAGCAAAATGCCTATTTATCGGGGATTAGAAAGGGGTTTTGTAATATAGAGGCAACAAAAATTGCACCAAAGGCAACAGAAATTGCACTATGTTTCGTTTACGGAATATATATGCCTATAGCTAGAGGCAACAAAAATTGCACGGCTACTGTTTCGGGGTTTTAAGCCTTATTTATAGGTTTTTAAAGCCAGAGGCAACAAAAATTGCACCGGCATAAAAGCCCTGTGATGGCCAATATATAAGGATTTGTATCCCAGAGGCAACAGAAATTGCACCTGCGTTTTTGATGCCTTTTGCACATACAGATCAAGCTAGAGGCAACAGAAATTGCACCCCTGGTTTGAATATACTACATCGAAACTGCCCGTCCTATCGATTCTACTACAGCCAAAAAGTTAAGTATAATACCCTGGCTGCTCGGTACTCTCGGATAATTGTCCCTGAACCAGCTAATAGGGATTTTGCCTTCCCGCAGGTGAGGTTTGATGTCCTGGTAGGGGATCAGATAATGCTCTTGAAGATTCCAGAAGGAAATAAAAAAGAATTTTAAACCTTCCCACCTGTCCAAAAACTCTCTTTGGTGTGCTTCGCGATCCCACGGGTCTATCCTGAACACCGTCTTGTTGTTGGTCTTTTTGGCCTCCATCGCAAACGGTATGCCCTGATATTGCCCGATATAGTCAACCGTGCTTTTCTCTTTCGGGACTACTAATAACCCTTTTTCAGTCTTGCCAATTACCTTAAACGGCGTGGGAACCTTCTGTATCATCGCCACCCTGCGGTCGTAATACTGACGACACGCCGTGTCCAATAAAACTTCTAATTCGTCTCCTAAATTGGCTTTTATGTGAATCGAAACCGCCTCCTTTTAAATTAAACCGAAGTCGCCCATCAAAAGACCAGACAACTTCTCCGCTTTATCTACACATGGCAATAAAGGATATATATTAATTATATAACTTGTATAATCTATATACAAGTTAATTAATATATATAACTTGCATATATTTTATACAAGTTATATAATATATATAACTTAATTAATAATTATATAGGGGGTGTTCCAATGGGTGACTTCATAATTGTTGGTGTTGAGTTGACCGAAAGTGAAGATTCTGCTTTGCGGATCGAGGCGGCTAAGGCAGGAATGTCAAAAAGGAAATTTGCGCGGGAGATTATCGTTAACTGGTTGCGGGAAAACCATATCAAGAGCATTAAGGAAATCTATAACGACATCCTGCAAGGCATTATCAATCATGCCGCTGGAGAACGCAGAAACTATCTTTTGGATACGCTGATGGCTCTGTCCGATGACTGTGCAGAGCTGGTTAAGTTGATCATCAAAATGGAATCCGCTAAATCGGAAAATGATGAGGAACTCAAAATCAAAATCAGCAAAAAAATCGAGTCCAGCTTAAAAACCATTAACGACTTCTGCCAGACCTTTCAAATTACACCGTTTCCTAATAAGCCGGCTGAGGTCTTTGCCTTTGAGTTTATTAACGAATATCGGCCAGGTTAAAGGGGGAATATATTGTAGCCGCATCTTCGGCCACATATATGACGGTGAACAATTCACCTTTGCGCCTGTAAACGCACCCTGGACGAACCAGCTCTGCGTATCTGTTTTCTTGTGCCGCTTCTGCGGTGCATAAAAGTTATTAGAATTTCCCATAAACTGATTCCTCCCGTTTCCCTTCAGGATGTTCTTGATAAACAAAGCCCCCGCTCCTGGTCTATGCCAAGAAATGGGGGCTTCTTTAATTTATTGATTGCTCTTTTTAAGGTGAAATTCGTAAACTAAATCAAAAGCGAATTGTGCGATTGCGTATCTGTTATCTCCGCTCTGATATACCCTTTCCAGCGATAACTTGTCGCAGATCCGATTTACTATGAATACTGTGCTGATCAGCGCATCGTGAATAGATCTTCTGCGGCTGTCCAGTTGAGCTATAGCTGCCCGGTAATCTTCGGGTTCCAAACGGAATTTTAAAATCTCTGCCCGGGATTCCATCTGTAATACCGATTCAACATAGGCTACCGATTGATCCATTAACCATTGAATGTAGGTTAACGACCTGTCCCTGTACGGATTATGGGTCTGCATTACCGCAGCTCTTAAATTTTTGATCCTTTCCCTATACATACTTTCCCCGCGCTGCACACGCGGGACCACCTCCTTAGCTTTCCCCCCGTGTGCAGTCATATGGCCGGGGTTTATTTTATTAAAATGAATGGACACCCCGGATTACCCGAAGTGTCCACCTTTCCCCTGAAAAGGGATTTGTTTTGGGGTATTTGCGTACCCCTTATGGCTCCTCAACCCTTTCTGCCCTTGCCAGCAACCGAAAGAGGAAATTCAGTGCCAGATTCTCCGGGCTGAGGTTCAGCTCTTGTTCGAACGTGCGTTCGAACTTGCCGTTAACGGTAATGTAACCTTTGATTACATTACCGACCTGCTCCGTCATGACGTGTTCGGTGACATCCTTGCCCTTGATCTCGGTCAGAAGAACTCGCTTCATGCTATCAGCTCCTTCCCATTTGATGGATGCTTTTTCCCTCTTACTTAAAAGAGGATTTTAAATAATGTCTTTCGTTTATTCGCGCCAAAAACAGCCTTCCCCGCAATCACGGGTTTTCATTACCTGTTGCCTTACGGTTACATAACCAATAATTGCTTCGCCTTCCCGTTCGGACATATTTAACTTCGTCTAACCTGCGTTGCTTAAATGCTCTCTCATAAAGAGTTATTTGCAAAGATAAATCCCCCTTTGTATTAGGGGGATCTTTCCCGGCGTTTATCGCCGGATTTTTTTCGTCCCGTTAATCGGGCCCATTACTTAAAAGCCATATGGCTTTCCACAACATTATAAAACGATTTTAAAGGTTTTTGTATATCATTCAATATCTGCTACCATAACTGGTTGCCCATTGACTATCTCATACAACACTTCCAAATTGTCATCTGTCGTATAAAAAGCCGGTTTGGTCAACGGCAACCCTTCCAGCCGCCGCACTATGGGCATTATCATGTGTTCCTTCGGGACTATGACTACCAATCCCTGTAACCCCTGTGTCTCCATCAATAACGACTTAATCCTGGTTTCTTCTTCCCTCGGTGCCCATAGGCCGTAACGAAGGTTGTCTATCTGTATCTCGCCTATCAATAACTGATAGCCGTTCAAAAGTTTCCAGCCATCCAGTAAATGACCCTGCATAAACAAAAACTCATTGGCAATAATGTATTCCTGGGCTTTGTTTATACTTAATACGGGTATACTGTACCTGCGTACCACCCTGACGCCTTCCTCGGTTAACGAATACCCGATTATCGGCTTCTCTTGATCTTCGCAGTATAACTCGTACCTGCTTAAATAGCCCATCTGAAACAACTCAACGAATTTCTTTCTGCCTGTACGGTTGCCGCTGCCAAATATACTGTCGTTTAACTGGTTTACCTCAAGAAAATAATGTTTCCCAAGTAACTCAAGTATTGGCCGGCCCCATTTCGGCAATGGGGTTGAGTGTATCGGATTCTCTGGCTCTACTTTAACTAATTTTATGGGTTCGCTATTATATATCATTGGCATTTCTCCTTAAACTATTTTTACCCTGCAAGGCCGGGTAATAACTGCATTATAACAAGATTTCATACAATTCTTGATATTCTTAAAATGGATTTTAAAAATTTATTTTGATTTTACTGCTTACTTTTCTGTGCCGCTTTGTGCTACTAATAATCTCTATGTATATATATGCTCAACAGCATTTAGGATTCGCTATATCTTCTATCGGGACAATTCCACGAACCTCTAAACGGTCTGGATACACCCACAGCTTAACTTGTAACCTGTCAAGCAGTTCCTCCCAGGTTACTATTCTTTGTGGGAACCCGACCGTTAAATTTTTCCACAACGCTACTTGCAATTTCTACTAATAAATTTGCTCTGTAAAGTAGACCAAGCGGCAAAATAATCTCTTTGATGTCGTCTGGTTTGGCTAGAGCCAGACTAGAAAACCCAGGGTATGTAGAAATTATTTTTTCATAAACCGGTACTACTTTGCGAGCAAAAGTTTGCACCAACAATATTTCTGAGACTAATACTTTATAACTGTCCTGCTCCCAGCGCCACGGGAACTCTCTAAGGTTCTGCTTGCCCCATGCTATTATATTATTGCAAAAATACAGCTTATTTCCCGCTGTTAAACTTAATCCATTTGTCCCAGTCGATAAACCCATTTTCATCGCAAAACCTTTCGGTAAAATCTCTAGTTAACCTATTAATTGCTGCGCCGTATGCCTCTTTATAGTCCTTCGCGTGTTCTTGGGGCTTATCTTTCATAAGCCGGGCAATTTTTAAATAGAATTCGGGGTCACCAGTTATTTCTTCCCAAAACGCTTGTCCTGCAATTTCCCGGAAATTCGCCTGGCTTCTAGAAGACTGGCTCTTTTTCCCATAAGCATAACCTACAATTGGGTCGTAATGCTTTCTATATCCAGCTAAGCGTTTCCTCATTTCTTCAAACGCTTGCTGTTGACGCCTCTTGCTTTGGGCATTAAAAACCGATGTGCCAGACTTTACTGCTATAGCTTTTACGCTGTCTTCCGTATGGATGACTATGTCGATAGAATCAGCTAGGGCCTTCTCTCCTCCTGAAGCAGCTAGCGCTACCTCTTCAAAAAAGATATTCCCGAACAGCGTCTCTTCGGACGAAGACATGAAGGCAAGGACTAGTTCTTGCACTACTTCTGCTGCCACCGTAACCCCTTTGCCCCTGAAAAGGTAGGGGTTTTTCCGCTTTAGTAGGTAATTTAAAGAGAGGGTGTTTAACTTCTCAACGCGTCTATCATAAAACTTATCTAGGGCGTTACTGATTGCCTTTTCAATTTGATTCGGCGTAACATTCATAATTTCCACCTTCTTCTCGGACACGCATTCTCTTAGTATTAACAATATATGACCCTTCTGCTACCGCCAATATTGATTTGCCAACTGCTTCTGCAAGGCCAACGGGAACCGCATTCCCAATCTGTTTGTATTTTTCCGCCAAAGAACCTGATAAAACATAGTCATCAGGAAACTGTTGAATTGCAAGGTACTCTCTTACGCTCAGCGGCCTGTCGTATTTGGGGTGACATAAGCAGGTCGACTTGTGGATAGGGCTTGTTACCAAAGTAGGCGAAGGTTCGTCATAAGACAACCTCCTATAAAAGCCTGTTTTCCCTCCGTCTGACTTATAAGCTCCTCCCATAGCTTTTGGTAGAAGCTCTTGTGGTAAGTCTCTCCAATTACCTCCAGGTGGAACTAGCCTCAAATATTTTAACCTATGTTCGGTGAAAGTAGCGCATTCACCCGGTTCGTCTTCTAAATGTTTAATAGCGTCCCCAAGTGTCCTCCACCTATATTGTTTCTCTTGGTGAATTTGGAAGTGCGTTGGTTTGGGAAGGAAAACCCCTTCGTGGTCTCTAGAACCTAAAATAAAAAGCCTCTCCCTAAACTGCGGTACTCCGTAATCTACTGCATTGAGGACACCCCATACTATTTCGTAACCTAATTTTTCGAATTCTTTTAGGACTACCTTGAACGCTGAGCCTTTTTCTTCTTCCGGTAACAAGTCCTTCCGGTTCCTCTCTTCCCAAGGGACATGTTTAATTCGTGCATTAGTTAAGCCGACAACATTTTCCATTATAAAGAAGCGCGGTTGTAGACCCGCAATTAAACGGACATAGTCCATAAATAAGCTCCCTCGAGGGTCTTTGATTGAGAGCCGGAGGCCAGCAGTGCTATAAGGTTGACAAGGGGGTCCACCGCTTACTAAGAATGGCTCTCCTTTTTTAAGTCCGGTTACCGACAATATTTCGTCTGCTGTTAAATCTCGCACGTCTTTACAAAAAGTTGGGAGTTCTCTAAAGTTTTGTTTTATGGTATTTACCATAGTTTCGTCAACATCATTCGCAAAGACGACTTTAAAGCCAGCTTTTTCTAAGCCTATGTCTAATCCCATTGCGCCTGAAAACAAAGATATTACATACCGGTCGCTTTGGTTTTTGCTAGGGCCCTTCACATGTGCGCCCCCTTTCTCAACTGCTTCTGGGCATTACAATTAGAAAAATCGCCGTTCCTCATTTTTTCCAAAAAAAGAGATAGCTCGTCTACTGAGAAGCGGCGATGTCCGCCTGCGGTACGATATGCTTTTATTAATCCTGCTTTCTCATACCTGTAAAGGGTACTTTGTGAAACGCCGAGTATTTCTACAGCCTTACTTAGGGGTACAAAATCAGATTTCACAGTCAAGCAATACACCACCCTTCCTTTTTAATGCAGAAATCTTGGTCATAGTTTACTAAACGCTCCATATCTTGCTAAACCTATTCAAAGCTAGTCTATCATAACGGCTTGTCTGCCGTCAATACATTTGTGTAATTTTTCCCTAATGGTTATGATGGTATGATTCCTTACGTGGGGTTCCCTATTCCAGATAACATGAAAAAACGGCTTCATCCAGCCGTCCTTACTGTGTTAACGATTTACAACTGTCCGGTTTACTCAACCAAGTTGATTACTATAATGAAAGGCAGTGAATCTAAATTTAAGCGATTCCTAAATACTGAAAATTAGATAAATTAGGGGCATTACTATATTTATTTTGGGAGAGCTTCTTTGCAAAATCAATGGTATGCAATCTAACCACCTCTCTTTGGTAAAATTTAAGCCGCCTCGTTTAAAAGGCGGCTTTTTACCCTGCACCTAGAATAATACTCTATGGTGTTCCAGTTTTTGCAGTTCTCTATTAACCCGTTCCATAAATACCCAAGGTTCTTCAAATTTCCCCAAAATAGGTTCGGTGTTCCTGCCATCTCTTACTACCTTAACCAGTCCGTGCCAGGGCGGAATCTCCAATACATCTGTATAAGTAAACCGCGCTACATCTACCTCTGTCTCAGTATAAGAATCCGGCAGGACGCTAAAACGCTTTTTGGTTTTCCTTATCTCTTTGTCTTTGTTCTCTCCCAAAAACTCAGATATGAGTTTTGCGTCCTTTGAAGATTCAATGCCGATTACTACTTTGTTGCGGCATCCGTTTATTATTATCTCTCTTAACGCTTGCCCGTGCTTGCCTTTTTCCAACTGCGACGGCCCCTGAATAGTAAAAGTACACGCACATCGGTATTTCCTGCCCATGTTTAACAGGTTTTCTAACTCTGGGTTAAAATACACCGGCAATTCGTCTATATATAAATAGTGCGGTATGCGGCTAAACTCCGTTCCCGGCCTTCTGAAAATTGCATTTTGAATGTGCATTATCAAAAACTGACCAAAGGTTCTGCTCATGTGTCCCATCTTGCCCAGAGCAGTATTGACCAACAATACCCCGCCTTCGTTCATGTGCCGGTCTAAATCTATATCTGACCTGCCTACCAGTACGTTGTATATCGTGACGTTGCTTAACAGGTCTGAAATCTGCATCCTTAACCCCATAGCAAATTGATGCAGCTTGTCTTTGTTTTTGCCAAATGCCTCTTTCTGAAAGTAAGTGGTCACTATGTCGTTGCCGTATTGCTCTACATATGTGTCCACATCGGTCTGAACTCCCTCTATGTCCATCAGGGCGTTATATACGTCCAGCAGGGTGAGGTTGTCACCCTTTAGCTTCTTTAACAACAGCATGGTGTTCTTGGCGTGTAACTCCTGCGCCTGAGCAAAAAACGCTTCCTGCTCACCAAAGGTTGCTCTTAACACCGTCCGCATTATCTCTGCTACTACTATCGGATCGCCTTCCAACGGATTGAATTTACTGGTGTTGGGATCGTCCAGGTCTACTATGGCGTACGGTACATTTAACATCCTGCACCAGTTCCTTACTGTATGGCATACTTCTGCGTCCGGGGCCACTAAGGTTATCCCTAGTTGATGCCCCTTTTTGTAATTTATCAAGTCCTGCCAGATCAAAGGCATCAGCACCGCTGACGTTTTACCTGTGCCTGTCGAGCCTATCAGTAAGGTGTGCAGATACCGGTCTTTGCCTGTTATCACTACCTTTTGCAGCGAGTTGGCTTTGCGGCATATCTCTACCGGGGGATGGACGATTTCATCTTCTCTATTACCCTGCAAGGGGGCAACCAGTTTCATGCTTGGCATCTTAATACTTCCTACAAAATTTAATTTTGGCTCAAGTTTGTTCTTGATTTGGCTCTCATAAAAGAGATTGAATGCCACTACTGCAAAAAGCAGTATTAAGCAATACATTCTAGCAACAAGCTGGCCGCTCGATTCTAGCTGAGGGGATATATTAGCGTACCCTGCAGCCAACATCGGGGCTGTATATATGGCAATTAATACTATCCCTACTGTGCCTAGCGTTCTGACCTGGCCAGTTGCCATGAAACCCATAATTGCCCCCAATAATAAAATCAGCAGCCATATCGCTGCTACCGGGGTCAGTTTTATCACGGTAAAACCAAATAATATTACTGCCAGGGCGATGGTCACTGCGTTTATGACCTGAGCAAAATTGATTTTAAGGCTGATAGTCCTCCCCTCCCATCCGTTGAACATAATTCTGGAATATCCTCGCCCATTTGTCATGCGTCTGCTCTTTTGCCGGAGACATTGCATCTGGATTGGCTTTCAGTATTTCGCTTAACACATATACGATTGTGTCCGGATCGGATTCGTGTTCCGGGTAGTGCCGATAAAACAGGTTTCTCTCTTTGGGGGAGCTGACCAATAAGTATTTTGGACTGTTGGCTCTTTTTACCCTGCGCAGGACCCTGGGCGGCATCCCAACTATGTCAAATATGTTCGTCAGCTCACCGTTGACCATGTATTTGTATCCGTCTATAGGCTGATCTAGTTCCTCGAAGTCAAAGTTGTTTAAAAAATAGTTCTTAAATGCCTGGTCGGTGAGCAAATAGCGTATGCCTACTAAGTCATTCTCGGGCAGCACCAGCTCGTTTTGACCGTAGTTCTGTATGCAGTAGTTTACCAGGTTTGCTCGCTGGCTTTCTCCTTCGGTGAGTATTATTGTGCGTATCCCTCCTAATCGTTCCTGCATTGCATGGCATTCTGCCACGACCCGATGCCTGATGTTGCTATTGGTTTTTTCAAAAAAGATCAGGTTTTCACCGTATATCAAGTTGACTGGCACAAAGTTGGGTAAACCCTGCTGGGCCTTGTACTCTGCGGGGGACTCGAAGCCTTCGTATAATTCGATCAGTCCTTCCAGCAACAAGCTAACCCGGTACGCGCGTTCCATTTCGGACTCAGTGGGCTTTCGGCCTCGTTCTTCCCCTGTGAGATCGTCCAATCCCAACAGAATCTTGACTGCTACTGTGCCTTTGGTAGTTAAATAATAGATCGATGCTACTTTTTTGTTGATTACCCTGGAGCCGCACCGCTGCTGCTTTACCAATGTTTCGCTCGCCACTAACCCTTGCTTTTTGAGTGCTGCTATTCGGTCATAGCCTTTCTGTTCACTATTGCCTGAAATTAGTGCCAGCACCTTCCCTCTTAAATACCGGTGCTTGTATAATGCTTTGAGCATTTTTAAATCTCCATCCTGCTTTGACCACTTCCTTGGCATCCTTTATCCCCTTTCATCCTGATGATTTTTACTCTTAATTTTGTCTACTTTTTTGCCCTGTCTCCTTTGACTTTGCTTTCGATTCTTTTTTACCCTGCCGGCTACCCTGCGGCGGCGGTTCCGTGTTGTGGAGCCGTGTTGTGGATCTCCCCTTCAACACGGAGCCCTGATTACTTATTTTATTCACGTAGTAACTGTTTCAAACGCCGGTCTGCGTATGGCTGACGGGCTGTCAAAAATCGCAAAAATAAATCAAGTAACCTCTGATTCGGATATAGTTTATTCCCCAGAATCTGGGCGGGAGATACCAAAAACGGCCTCAAATATCGGATACAGCAGGGCTTAAAGCCTTGTTTCTGTTTCGGGTTTTTATCATAGGGGGCGTATTTTGCGATTATAGAGATTTATTTCCGATATACTAGCTTGAACTTTAAATATCACCCTTGTATCTGATACTTATTTATGGGAGCCGATTTTTTTGGAAGTATATGGCAATTTTTGTTCCATATACTTCCAAATCTTTGTTAATATATTCCATATTTTTGTTAACTTTAGTTAACATTTTGGCATATTTTTAAAAATTGACTGGAACTTTTTGTAATACTTCTTGGTAGTATATGGCAAAATCTGCCTGCCTTAAAAGGGTGATTTCAACGCCGGGATTGTCAGGATTCACCAGTCCATCGCAGTATGTTGCCAAATAATGTATGCTGTCATCCCATATTAATCCTACATCTCTGAAAGCGTTATTTAGGATTCGGACAGCGTAGTTGTCAGCATCTCCCGTCTTGGTAAAATGAAATTTGTATATAGCTACTGCTTTATCCTTAAAAGGCTGCACTCCTTGCCTTTTAAGCTCTCTAAAAGCAGTGTTCATAATCAAACTCCATCTTTGCCTTTCCTTAAAATAATTTCTCTCCTTTGAACTGGGAAGAACACGCATATAGGTTTTAATGTGTTCCGGTATCTGGTTAACGAAAATGTGTATCCTGTACGGGTTTTCCAATATTTTAGCCTCCACTATGTCAGGGTTCTCACCATCGGCCATCTGCCAGTTTTGCTCGACATATTCCAGGCTGTCCAGGTAACTGTGTACCAGCAGTTGGCCGAAAGCGTGATACATTTCCGCAACCGTATTATATAGCGATTCCTTTTCCTTTAATCCCAAGTTTTTGTAGTAATTAATTGTGTCTTTAGTTAGCTTGAAATTGTTCGTATTCATGCAAAAACCTCCTTTAAAAACAATAGCCACCGGTTTTTAAGCCAGTGGCTACTGTTTAAGGAGGATTACGCAAAGGCGCGACCTATGACTATACCCTTTATTTTGTCGTTGATATGGGTTATTTCAATGATCAGCTCGTCCCCTCTTTGAATATCGAACCATTCGGGCTGAGGCGAACATAGAACATCAATGCCAGGTTCCAGGTTGACAAATACACCATTCTTGATAAAATTGGTGGCTATACCTAAATACTGGCCTCTTACCTGATACTTTTCTATGCGGTTTTTCCATTCTTCTTTGTCCTGTAAAAACCTTTTATGGGATACGGTTATCTTGTCCCCGTCTTTTTCGATGACCTCTACACGCAACTTCTGCCCATGAGTGAGTAATAGTTTAAGGTTGCTGGCTTGCATTATGCCCATTTCTTCCTGGGGTAGAATGGTGATAATACAGTGGTTGTACTCAATCTTGGCTTTAGTCTCGCTTACGCCGACCACTATACCATCAAAAACCTGCCCAACCTCTAGGCTGTTTGTTTGCCGCAGTTCTTCGACTGCCTGCTTGTTGGATATAGTCAGCGGATTAGTGCCAATCACTTTGCCAACAATCTTCCTGCCAATGTATTTCCGGGCTAAGACCCTAAGATTGGTAGCATCTACCTTTTCTATGCCAATTTCGTGAAAATTTAATAGCGCAGTAGCGTTGTCCTTTAACTGCACTGACAGTATTATCTGCCCATTAATAGGTGTTACAGCAGTGATCCTACCTTTTACGATGTCACCAATTTTCATACTGTTTTCATTCCTCCTTAATTTGAGATTTGTATTTTAGTTTACAACAATTTGAGCATTGACGCTCTTTTTAAAGTTCTTGCCCGGTCTAAACCCCGGGAACGACAATGAGGGAATAGTTATTGTTTCCCCTGTTTGAGGGTTTCGGCCAACCCGTGAAGCCCTTTCCCGCTTCTCAAAAGTACCAAACCCTGCGAGCTGTACCTTATTACCACTGGAAACCTCTTTAATGATGGTTTCCAACAGCGTGTTTACAAAGGCTTCGGTTTCGGTTCTGCTCTTGCATAACTGAGTAGCAACTGCCGCGACTAATTCAGCTTTGTTCATAGTGATTTTGTTCCTTTCTTTAATTTTTGCCTAATATCTGATCTATCAATGCAATGTCGCTGTCTGTTAGCTTAATGCCGGCGTTAGGTTCTGGCTTGCAGGGTGTCCCATTGCTTAACATAGCCTTTATATCCCTTAATTCCTTCTGTATCTCTTTTAAGGTATCATTAGAGGCCAACGCCTGCTCTACCAGCTCTTTGACTATCGCATTGCGATCTTTATCGGGAATTTGACTGACAGGGTGATCCCCTGGGAAATACAATACTACTCGAACAGTTCTTCTTTTCATAAAATTTCCCCCATGACAGAAAATACCCTGCAGCACACGCTGAACCCCCAATTCTCAAGGCTTTGACGGGCTTCGTGTGCTGCAAGGTTAAAAATGGCGTGTGCTGCACTAAATTTGCAGCACTTGATACCATGCAAATATCGGACTGTTCGGGCTTTGGCGCGTGCTGCATTGTGACCAAATTTTGCGATTCTGTGCTGCACTTTTATTAAAATTTAAAGGCTTTTTCTGTTTTGCAGCACTTGGTGCCTTGCAAACACAGTAATATCCGATGGTTTACGCGTGCTGCACTTTAAATATTAAACCTGTGAGCTATAGATAAGAACCCTAAAGCGTTAGCCATCTGCGTGTCTACAACTGTGAGGGCTTCGGGAAATACTTTTAATAGTTCATCTTTTAAGGCTATACTGCCACCACCGGCGAGTATGACATTGTTGATTTTGGAGTTGTGCCCCGAAGCAGCGTGATAACCTTCTGCAATATTGACCGCTATGGAAGATTTGAGTTTGTCTATGTCTGCGGTCATAGAAATAGGTTGATTGTTCTTGTAGCAGTAGCCGTTATTGAAAACCACCTCGCTTTCTTCCAAACTTATGTCTATGGCACCGATTTTTTTGGCAATGGTCTTGCTCAACATACGGAACACCTTAGACATCCCCATATCCAGGGTAAAACTCTGCTCAATTAGAAACTGGAAAGTTCCTTTGGAGTAACTGAAAGCCGCACAATCAGTTGTGCGATAACCAATGTCTATTACGGTCACAATGCTGTTGTCAGGCAAACTGCTCTTAATTTCCATACAAGCAGGGCTAAAGAATATTCCCCCGGCCTGCGGAAATACAACGGCATCCTTTACCTTGATTTCTTTACAGATGTTATCCATTTCTATATGAGCAGAAAAACCTTTTAAAAAGGCTGTAAATTCCTTTTGAGAGTTTTCATACAGCGACAATGGTAAACCAGTCACTAGCATAATGTCTTGATCTGCGCCTTGAGAGGCCAATGCAAGCCCCGTAGACAGCATTGCCTGAAAAGCCTCGTCATTATACCTGTCAGCCTGTTCAAAGGCTCTGGTGGCGAACGTGCTTTCTTTGCGGGCCATTTCTCCCACATACCAAGTAATGTTGTTTATACGGGCAATATAATCCTCTCTTGCCCCCAATAGGTTGTCTAGGTCGATGGAATCCCCTTTCTTTGCAATTGAGGGGAATATAAACCTTTTACCATCCTCTGCAACAACTTTGGTGTGACCATAACCAATGTCTAACCCAATCTTAAACATAAGTAATTTCCTCCTTCCCCGTGTACTCTTTTTCAATTACGATGTAGGGGTATTTGTCCATATCAGGAATGTTTATCTCAAGGCACGGGTAAACACAGACTAATATCTCATCATCGCGGTACACTTCCAATAGATTGTTTACTACCAAAATTACTTCGGCATAAGATATGCCGTTAGGCTCGCAAGAAAAAACTACTGCATCAGGTTTATCGTTGTCACCATCGAGAAATTCTATTGTATTTGCAATAATACTATTGGAGTAGACTGTCTTATGGAGATCTTCGCTGTTCCCAGTTATAAGCGATACCCGACAATCCTTACAGCCACATAAAAATTCTTCTAATGTTTGCCTTGTTAGTGATTTAATCAATATACTTCCTCCTTGGAAATTTTGTCTTATCGCCTTTTAAGAATTTATTTTTGTGACTGATTTAATATCCAATATTCGGTTGACTATATGAGGATCAAACTGTATGCCCGAGTGTATTTGCAACTCACTTATGGCTTCATCAAGTGATAGAGGTTTTTGCCTATAAGGACGGCTATTAATCATTGCGTCTAAGGCGTCAGCTATAGCAATAATCCGGGCATATAGAGGTATATCCTTACCGCTTAATCCATCTGGATAGCCTTTTCCGTTATATTTTTCATGGTGACAACGGACAGCCTGGATCACTTCTGCATCGATAGGCAACCGTATAAGCAATTTTTCACCGTGAATGGGATGCTCTTTAATGGCATCCCATTCCTTGCCATTCAGCTGTTCAGGTTTATGTAGTATGCAATGCGGTATCTTTGTTTTGCCTATGTCATGTAGTAGAGCTGATGTTTTCAGTCGGCGCAACTCGGTTTCAGTTAAATCGATGATCTGCCCTATCTTGTTCGATATAAGTGCCACTCTTTGACAATGTAAATATGTCTCAGTGTCGTGTTTTTTTAATCCATCCAATATACGGGAATACCATGTTATATCGGTTTTCAACCCGGGTATCAGCTTCATTTAAAACTACCTCTCTAACCCGCCTGTAGTAGTTTTCTGTTTCGAGTTTGGGATTATCTTTAAAGTACTGGTCTTTCGGTGTCTGATGTACAAATATCCCACTGGATTTTTAATGACCAGCCAATTTTCGGGTCTTAGCCCGTGTTCACTTATTAACTTACGCTGCCTTCTGGTAGGTTTTTTAGCCATAAATACTCCCCCTTCTTCTTAAAATGGTCATAAAAAAGCCCTGGCAAGTGCCAGGGCTTTCGGTAAAGGTTTTTAGTTATAACTTGAATACCATCATATGATGCGTTGTAACTGCTCCACTGTTATTACGAGCCTCTATTTCTAAATTATATACGCCTGGTGATGTCAGACCTGTTGCCGTTGCATAAGGATAGGAGTTGATAGCAGTAAACTCTTTTACAGGCTAAATATGGTCATACTCCTGCTTGATACATTCCCTGTAGCGTTTCTGGCCTCGACTGTGATTGTCCGAGCCCCCATACTTAAACCGCTCAGGGTTATTTTGTTGTCTGTCGTCCATTCTGTCCAACCCGTTACATCGCTTTTTGCCCTGTATTCGGTTGCCCCATAAGCCTCTACAACTACCGTAAATGTTCCGTTAGTGGTAACTGTGGCATTGTTTTTGCCTTTCACTTCCTGAATGACAGGTACTATGCTGTTTTCCAAATTGGTTGTGCGATTAAATATATTGTTAAATGTTTTGCCCAGGTCTACATAGTTTCTGCCCGCCACGGTTTTCGTAACCAAACCATTGTTTGTTGGGCTGTCAGGAGAGGATATGTCGGTCATTAATATTTCTTCAATGTCTTCTTGTAATTGGGTTTTGGTTCGGAATGACAGATATTCAGGTTGCCAATCTCCATCGCTAGGGGTTCTGCCTAAGAACAAATCAATAAAGTCACTCCTTACCCTCACCGTATAATTGGTATCAGGCAATAAGTCGTGTATCTCAAAACTGCTCTCATATCCAGTTAAGGGTGGCAGGTCTATCCACTGGGAGCCATCCCTCTTATATTGCACCTTGATATCAAAAGATGGATCCATATTGCCTCTGTTCAAAGTAATCTTGGCACTGGTTGTTGTTATATCGTGCGCTTGCAGGTCTGTAATTCTGTCTATAACTGCATTGGTTATCATTCGGGGTTTGCCTATGCCTGAGCTGCTAATGCAATTAACCATGTATAGCCGGCCGTTTGCTTCGTTATATATGTATTTTAGTGGGTGTGAAACAGCTATATTGGCTATAATATGACCGTTTTTTGATATGATATTATTGTTTAACTGTACGCCGTTTGGAAGTGAGCAAGAACTTTCTATTTGCCTTACTTTCTCCAGATCAGGATAGTATACTCCTACTGATAGATCAGCCTGTGAGGGGTTTTCTTTAACTGAATAGGTTACGCAGTCTATCCAGTAGTCTTTAACCGTGCCATCCGATTGTTCAAAAAGCACTCTTACTTTATTCCCGTTATACAGCCGAGCTTCCTTAACAGTTTTACCTGTTACATTAGTGAGATTCTTCTTTGTGTTACCGGAAAGATCAACTATTCTCAGGTAATTGCAATCTTTAGGTCTTGTCAATAACAAGTATCCAGGTAACTCTTCCAGTATATAATTATAAGGGTCTGCGCTTGCCGGACGACCAGAAGCAAGACGCTCTCCTGTGTTTATATCATATATATATATGCCCATACTTCCGGAAGGGGGACGATAAGTTCCTAATAAATGTCCCGCCCCTGTAACCTGATGCATAATAGCAGCCTGTAGTACATTGAAATCAGGGTCGTATAACTCACTATCCATGGCTAGCGCAGTATTTATATACAACAAATTATTGTTTGGCAGTAATAATAGGTTAGGTGAATAATTTGTATTTGGGTTGGCATCCTTATATTCTGGCGCAGCCATGACTAACCCATTACTGCATAATAAAAATACCAAGGTCAAAATCAATACTTTTCTCATAAAAACATTCCACCTTTCTAGTTTTTATAACCAATTAACAACCTTCCGAAAAAGCAACGAAGAAACCCTGACACAAGTTGATAAAAGAAATCCCTCCTTATGAGATGAGCAGGGTAGAGGTTATTCCCTACCCTGCAGTACAACTATCCAATCGCTATACATCGAATCTGATATTACCACCACGCCATCGGCATAAGGTGGCGTTTCCAGGGTGGCTCCTGCGTTGTCATTCATTCGTGTTTTTACTACCGTACCTTCCGGCACTTCACCAGTCGAAGCCTCCGTCCAAAATGAAACTTCATATCTCCGGTTTGTGCCTGCTGTATCTACGCAAACCGGCGGCCCTGGCACTATTGCTGTCGTTTCAAGATACGGAAAAACCGCATTTAAGCTGTATCCATTGCTAACCACATCTACCAAAACGGTCACTTTACTCCCCGCCTTTACTAAAGGCAATGAGTTGACTGTTGCCCCCGGGTTAATCATTAGGTGCGTTGTAGGGTCGTTAGGATCAGGTATTACCTGCCCTTCCGGTGCCATTACGATCTCTTTTACCCGCAGTCTTTCAATACCCAACACACAAAAATCACCCGTAGCCCAATCGGAATCCTGATCAAAGGCATCCCATACCTTGACTTCCAATAAAAATTCATTCGTCCCCGAAGCCCATAGAGGCCCGGGCTGTGTGGGGCTAGTGCTTGTAATCATTTCGTAATACTCATTGGATGACAATACTTTTCCAGTATTGTGTATCACTGTACCGTCTGGTTTTTTGATTACGACTTGATAAGCACTCTGCATATCTCCATCATTATCCCTGTATTCCCACTCGATCTTTGGGGTAGTAGTGAGATAACAACCTGTCGGCAAGGCTAATTCCGGTGGTTCCGGCCGATGGTTTATATCCAACACTACTGCTGGGTCTACTCCCGGGTTGGGGGCTTTTATTTTTGGAGTAACATTAGTGTCGGCAGTTTCAAGGACAGCTCGCCACTTTACCTGTTCTGCCTCAGCAACCGGTATCCATAGATCAGGATTATTAGAAAGGGGATTTACCTGTCCTGCATTACCCAATACCGTCCAGGTTGCTCCACCATCCTTTGTTACTTCGGATATAGAACCCTCTGGTGTGCCACTGACACGCAAACAAGGGAACCATTCTGCATCGTCTATGGTTATATACCAGGTCACTTTAGTTTGCGGCGGTAATTCGTGATATGCTCGCAGGCGTATTAGACTTGCTGGATTACTTAAATCAATCGGTAACGACTGCGCTATCGCATTCTTTTGGTACATATTCGTGGAGGCCACTTCTGCTATCTGTACTGATAGTGCGGCGTTATAAACCATTTGTGTCCCATCGTACATATAATATTTGATGTCATGGCCATCCGCGATTAATAAATCGTGCGTTCCGGGCCTTATGGCAACCGATGTTGGTTTATTCAAATCCGTGGTTACGGACAAAGCGCTGGAATATACCAGCGAGCTGCCGTTTATCACATATTGTTTAACCGTATTGCCATCAACAATAGCAACATTCCCGTTGTCCATTGCTATTGACTTCGGATTGTTCAGTCCGGTAATGGTCAACATGGGGTTTGCAATTAATTCAGAGCCAGTAAAATTGTAGTATTTGGCCTGATTTGATTCCAAAACAATACAGTCATAGCTGTTCGTATCTAAGGCAATATCAATCGGATTAGATAATTCACTTATCGACATTACGGGAACTTCCACCATTCCCGAACCAGTAGACATATGGTATTCCAGTTTATCGTCCCTTAATATTGCCTTATCGTTTCCCCTAGCACCTATACTTATGATATTGCTCAGACCATTAATGCTGAGTGCAGGATTAGGTGTCATTCCTCCGCTTAATGTGTAGTGCGTTACTTTTTCAGCATCGGCAACTACTACATCAGGATAGATCCCTGGTGCTATTGCTATAGGATTGCTAAGGCCAGAAACAGTTAAAATAGTATTTTCAACCATTTCGTTGCCATCAAACGAATAGTGCAATATTTCCGTTGGGGTCATCGCTATATAGTCGAAACCTTCGCCGCTAAAAGTGATGGCCTTAGTAGGTGGCTGCTTTGGCAAACTTATTTCATATAGGCCAGTGTCTACCTTTGCGGTTGTTTGAGCCGGATCAATGTAAATTAATGTGTCATCCGGGGTTATGTAGTATTTATATTCTTCCGCATAGGCACTACCGGCAAATACAGTTAAAAACAAAATAATGCCAAGTATTATTAATCGCTTTTTCAATACTCCCTCCCTCCTTATATTTGCTGAATATTGGCGATCTTCCAGCCATCTATGCTGTTATAAAAGGTGACATACAGTTGGACATTTCGTTCTGTTCGGTATGATGCCTTGACCAGCCGGTAGTCTTTATTCCCCGCTACGAAGGATATTTCCAAGTCTTTATATTCCACCGGGTTTAATTTGACTTGATTTTGTTCCTGTGCAACCCTAAGTTGCCCGACTAAATACTTACTTGATGTGGTATTGAGATATTCTTCAAAAACGCTTTTTAAGTTATCTGTTTCATTATTCAGAATAATTCCAGAGTTAAATTCTGGCACATAAGGTTTCACTATATATATTTTCCAACCTTGATCGGTGTTGGTCAACTCTATATCGTTCCAATTTACATCGAGTGTGCCGTCACTCAGCCGTACTTCGGTTATAACTTTGGCTTTTGCCCACTGTTTATTACTTGATACTACCTTTATGTTGGCTTTTTCTATGGTTGCCTTCGGTAATTCCTGTATGTTGGCAAGCGTCCAAAGTGCCTGCCCGGTTGCCTGCGTTTTTGCCCGTTCAATGTCACTGTCACACAAAGCACTGAAGTATTCATTGGCACAGGCTACAATGCCTTTTTTATGAGCAGTAGAGCTGAACCCTGCACAAATGCCAATTAAAAGCATTATAATGATTGCTATTACATATTGCCGCTTAAATATCATAACCACCCCTTTTGTGTATCTTGGCCGCAGCCCACCTTGCAATCTCGCTTTCACCCGGGCCAATGTTAGGCGCGGTTACTCTTACAACTGCAACACACCCTGGCGCCTCGAAGTTGGTGGATAAATCGCCAGTACCAGAAATTATATCTTCCGGATAGATCGCAAATGATTGCGGGAAACCGTTGTTTTCAAGCAATATACCCTCTGGATCGCTGGAAGTATATTTTACGGCCGGCAGTACCCCGTATTTGTCTGAGCCGTTGTAAACGATGAATGTATATTCAGGTGCAGTTTTTAAAACCGCTCCTTCCCTCGGTTCCAGGGTGAGCAAATCCAATTCTAAATTTCGGGCTAATAACTGTCTGAACACCATATGCGCGGTATCTGCTTCTATTAATGGTTCGTTATGTGCCTGAGAGGTCTTGTTAATACACATTGTTCCTGCCCTGACTCCCTCAGAAACAGCCTGCTGCAAGTTTATATCTGAGTTGTTTACTGCAAAAGAGTGGTCGAGTGTTGTAAAAACTGCCCATATAAACACCGGCATCAATAGCAGGATTAGAATTGATGTAACTGCGGCATTTTCGTTGTTAAACTTTTTCACTTAAAGCCCTCCCCGACACTTGTATTGACAGTTTATCGGTATTGTCGTACCCAATAAGAGCTATAAGAGGAAAGCCATAACCCTCGGTTTCAACTTCCATGCGCAGGTACACTTCTGATTTGGATATGTCCTCCATTGAGGATATACTCGTATTTCTTACCACCCTGCCAACTGAGCAACCCGACATATCTACCCCGCTGATAGAGAAATAATCTTCTATCGGGGCTTCTAATTTGGTTAAAACTAACTTGTTATTATTAAGAGCTTCAACCAAGCCTTGTGCGTCATGTTCCGTTAAACACCCTTCTAATCGCATCCGGTCTAAATAATAATTTTTGATATGTTCAGCCTGCTGTATTTTTAATTGAGCTAAAAAGTAATCCTGGCTGCCAAAGATTAAAAAGCAGATTATAGCAATGATAATCAGCAACTCGGCACTTAAAGCCGCCCCGGTTTGTGCGTATATTTTGTGCATTAATATCCGCTCCCCGTTATATCTGTTATGTTGTCTTTTACATGACCGTGAAATCCCTGTAAAACGCCTGTTAATTTGCCAGATATGACTATACCGATTGATACGACACAGGCTACAACCAGCAATAGCTCTACACTTATAGAAGCTCCGGTTTCATTCTTTAAAACGCCCATAAAATTACCTCCGTATAGTTAATAGTTTCCTCAATAAAAAAGGCTGCACTCTTTCAGTACAGCCTTTTTGCTTAAAGAGAGATTAAATGCCGCCGCTGGTAGCTTCTTCAATTTGACCACTGATAGAGCTTACTGCTGTATCAGCCGCGCTAGGCAGTCCGTTCTCACCAGACAACTTGCTGGTTACAGCCACAGACACCACGATTACAACGGCTACTATTGCCATCAATTCAACAGCACCATAAGCACCGCGTTCATCCTTCAAAGTCTTAACAACCTTCTTAATGATCTGCATGAATAATGAATACCTCCTATTATTAATTAATTTTTTAATTACCTATAGTGCGGCCTTCGTATTCGCCCCCCCTTTCAGGCCAGCATCGTTATATAGTTGCCTTAAATAGTTGCCTCAATAAAAAAGGCCGTACTCTTTCAGTACAGCCTTTTAAAAGGAGAGATTACTATAGAATAGAGTGATTACTCGCCGGAAGGGTTGGTTGCCGCTTCGATTTGACTATTGATAGAGCTTACTGCTGTATCAGCCGCGCCAGGCAGTCCGTTCTCACCAGACAACTTGCTGGTTACAGCCACAGACACCACGATTACAACGGCTACTATTGCCATCAATTCAACAGCACCATAAGCACCGCGTTCATCCTTCAAAGTCTTAACAACCTTCTTAATGATCTGCATGAATAATGAATACCTCCTATTATTAATTAATTTTTTAATTACCTATAGTGCGGCCTTCGTATTCGCCCCCCCTTTCAGGCCAGCATCGTTATATAGTTGCCTTAAATAGTTGCCTCAATAAAAAAGGCCGTACTCTTTCAGTACAGCCTTTTAAAAGGAGAGATTACTATAGAATAGAGTGATTACTCGCCGGAAGGGTTGGTTGCCGCTTCGATTTGACTATTGATAGAGCTTACTGCTGTATCAGCCGCGCCAGGCAGTCCGTCCTCACCAGACAACTTGCTGGTTACAGCCACAGACACCACGATTACAACGGCTACTATTGCCATCAATTCAACAGCACCATAAGCACCGCGTTCATCCTTCAAAGTCTTAACAACCTTCTTAATGATCTGCATGAATAATGAATACCTCCTATTTATTAATTAATTTTTTAATTACCTATAGTGCGGCCTTCGTATTCGCCCCCCCTTTCAGGCCAGCATCGTTATATAGTTGCCTTAAATAGTTGCCTCAATAAAAAAGGCCGTACTCTTTCAGTACAGCCTTTTAAAAGGAGAGATTACTATAGAATAGAGTGATTACTCGCCGGAAGGGTTGGTTGCCGCTTCGATTTGACTATTGATAGAGCTTACTGCTGTATCAGCCGCGCCAGGCAGTCCGTCCTCACCAGACAACTTGCTGGTTACAGCCACAGACACCACGATTACAACGGCTATTATTGCCATCAATTCAACAGCACCATAAGCACCGCGTTCATCCTTCAAAGTCTTAACAACCTTCTTAATGATCTGCATGAATAATGAATACCTCCTATTTATTAATTTAAAATTGCTTTATAAAATGGCCTTTGTTTTTGCTTTCCCTCCTTTCACATAAGGCCAGTATCTTTAATAATTTCCATGGTTCTCGTGAACATTACCCCGGCTATCATTCCCAATATTGCTACAAGCGGAAGTGCGCGGTACAAGATTAGTACCAAAGGCTTAATAGATATTTGTATCTGTTCTGCGGCCTGCCGTAGTTCTTCAAGCCTATCCGCTTCCATTTTGATTATGTTGTCAAAGTTTTTTACCCCGCTGTTGTTTATCTGACTGAGCAGTAACACAAGCGATTCGGCTTCGGGCAAGTCGATTTCTTTTTGCAAGACTTTTAAAGCATTATCAGAACCCATGCCCCAATAAGCTAACGCTTTATTTACAGCAGGTTTTAAGACAACCAGTATTTCCTTTGCTTCGGCAAGTGCCAGTTGTAAAGGCATCCCTAATTGCATATAGGTTTCAACCAGCCGAAATAGCTCTAAACACTCCTGATAGCGAACACCTTGGGTTTTTCTCCGATGGTATTCCCGAAATGCAATAACGCTAATACCTGCCCAAAAACTGCATATTATCGCACCAATTAATATGTTGTCAGTGCCCCAGGTTAGTACGACTCCTGCAAGAGCTCCTATTGCTGCCCATATTAAAACCGTGTTATCTATTATCTTGCTGTCCAAAGGTAGGTTAAGGTTGCGTTTGCTGTGTGTTTGGGCGGTTACAAAGCCGGAGTATTTACTGGTAGCTATGGTTATTGCATTGTCTAATAACCAATAAATAGCCGGCATAGTGGCTATAAAAATGCCCGTTACATATAAGAGTTTGTATGACATGGCCCCTCTCCTTTTACTCAGTTAATACTCTATCCAACAGGAACCAAATAATAACTGCTGCGAATGATAGAGTGACTATTGTGCGTCCAATGATCGTGTGTGTTAAGAAACTCGCGGTTTCAGGGTATGCCCTTTGCAGTATAAGAAAGACCGGTAACGGCATAAATGATAAGCATAGCCCGATGTACCGATCTCCATTGATCTCTATTTTGTTGTCCTTGTTTAACTTTTGTTCAACCTGTACTTTCTTTGTAAGATCATCCAGAATTGGCAATATCCCCGCACCCTGCCGTTCAGCCTGCGACAGCAGACTCGCAAATATATGGGCATAAGATATGTTTAGCTTCTGAGCCATTTGCTTATAGGCTTTATCAGGAGTTACCCCTAAAATAAGCAGGGAGCAGGTTTCTCTAAATATCTCCCCTACCGGATTAGGCACTTTTTCCCCCACCTTGCGTAAACCATGATTAATTTGCTTGGTGGCAGAATACTCGCCAGTGAATATCCGTAAGGCTACTGCAAATTGCTCCAAAACTTTATCCCGCCGTTGCCTATCTTTTGAATACATTAAATGCGAAGGTATGATCCCCAGCATGATACAGGCGGCTAGTGCGGGAATAGGGTTTTTGAATAGATACATTCCTCCCACGAATATGCCTATCAGCAAAATCACGAACCACATACTGTTGAGATACTTATACTGGCCTATGTACGCCTTAACTGTATCGAAAGTGGGATTATCTGCTACAGCAGAATTGACCTGGGTTAATAATTGCGATAGCAGATTTATAATTGCCCATATAAAAAGAACTGCCGTAAAGAATACGGCAGTTATAAATATTATGTTCCACATAGATTTACTACTCCTTTGCGAATATGTTGCGTAAATCTTCCTCGGTCACATTATAGACCTTCATGCCTTTAATACATTTTTCAGATAATGGATTGACTATTACCCATTCCCCTTCAGCCAAATAATCCTCGCCAGTAGGCCGCCACTCTGCAATAGTGCGGTACTTTATCTCGTTGTTTTCAACTAAAATCTCGGTTATGCTTACTACCTTTTTTATGCCACGGCTGGTATCTGAGAGCATTTGAACAACGAATTGAAATGCCTGGGCGACCCGCAACCGCGCATTGTGTAGATCCAAAGACATTCCTTCCTCTAACATCATCATGGCAGTACCCTGTACTACTTCTTCTGGTTCCGAGAAATGGGCGGTGGCTAATCCGGTATGTCCTCTGGTGCAAGCTCTTATGGCTTCACGGGCTTCACCTATCCCTCTAAACTCCCCTACTACTATCACATCGGGCGTTAAACGCAAGATTGAGATAAACAGGCTATTCATATCGACATCGATCTCAGGGTGAGCCTCCAACTCCCATATATCGCGTTCAGGGTATAATTTTGAGACGTGAAGCTCATTGTCTAAATCCAGTACGCGGATTGAAAGATTAGGCGAAAACTCACCTATAAGCAATTTCAACAAGGTGGTCTTGCCGGAGTTTACCCCTCCGCTTATTATTATGTTTCTTCGTCCTTTAATAAGGATTTTTAGTATTTCCCAAATAGTGTCATCCATTGTTTTCATCTGCATTAAAGTTTCAGCAGATAGTAGTATATTACCGTGCTTCCTTATCGCCAGCCCATATCCGTTAACTATCGGGCTACACAATGCAGTTATTCGCATACCATCGTGCCTGACTAACTCAAGTTTAGGGCTGCTCTCATTAAGGGTGCTTCCCCTATCTGTGTAGGGGATCAGCCGTTCTATAAGGTTTTTGACTTCCTTATGGGACAGTTTTATGGTTGTAGGAAGGTTCTTGCCTCTCCGAGAAACAAATACCCTGCCGCTAGGGTTAATCCTGATTTCGTCAATCTCGTCATCATAATATAGGTCTTGAATTTTTCCAAGACCCCAGAGAATGTTATAGACTTTTTCAACTACCTCACTTGTACTCATGTCCTTTACTATAACCTTCTCGCGTTCCAGTATATCTTTTATATACTGCTTAATTTTGGCCACACATTCCAGATTGCCAGCAGCAGCTTCTTGAAACATGAGCAAGGTCTCTTCATTGTTGCTTTGAGTGATTGCCACTTCGTGTATGAAATCTATTGCTTGATTCAAACTCAGTCTCTTTTCAGTGATCTGCGGTATGATCTCCACCGGCTTAACCTTATTGAACATATTTCTAACGCTCCTTTTCTACTCAACTTCTTCGATTGCCATTTGGCTGGCTTCGGTTTCTATTTGACTGCTTTCTGCTGCCTGCGGGTTCAATATTTTGGCTAAGGCGATGTTATTTTGCATGGATCCTTGTATTATGTGTGAAACATCCCCTGGATTGACTAGCAAATAAACGGCCTTGACCTTGCCGTCTGAAGTAACTTTTTGTTCTGATGTCAATGACTTATTTCCGGTATCCCCTTCTATTGCTATGATTTGCGCTTTGCGCGTCAAAGTAAGTGCTGGGGATAAAGCCGTTGCATCTCCCTGATGGGCATTTACCCAATACACATCTACATAGTCACCTGCGGTAGCACTACCTAACCGGGTTGTATCGATCAGAACCCCTACAACGCGTTTATCCTCGGCATTTATGACAGGTTGCAGGTTCCTTTTGTCAATCGGCTTGTTGGCATATAAAGCTACTGTCGGCACCTTATTTCGTACTTGATTTAACTCTAATACGGTGTGATCATCTACTTCGCTTTCCTTCAGGACCCGGACTTTAAGATCGCTGTCTTGTATTGTGCTGTAAGGAGTTATATCATGTGTTGGCACTAATACTTTGACATCGGGTTCCTGGGTACTGTCCATCTTTGACCACGCATAAAAGGCTATTGAAAGACCCATCACAATCGCTGCTACCAATATAAAAACGCTTTTTTTGTCCATTTATACACTTCTCCTTTTTATAAAATTGCGGCTACTATCCATGCGGCCATTACCAACGGCACTCCAAAAGGTACGGCTTCTGGTGGAATTGTACCGTCCTCTGGTAATTGCGGTATAATAATTGTCCCCTTCGCGCCATACCAAAACCGTAACCATAAACCTCTGAAGAGTATTCTCATGCGGGACGCCAGCTTTTTATAACGATGCAGCCTGTATATCCCCCATACGGCTCCTAAAAAGCATCCTATAGCCATCACATATAGTATTGAGGGAAAACCAAACCATGCGCCCAATGCAGTTGCCAGCTTAATATCTCCCCCACCAATGCCCGCCATGAAACCACATACCACGAAAACCACAAAGGCAAACGCCGCCCCCGCTAGGGCAGTCATAAGAGTGTTAGTGTAAAGCGCGTACCCTATCCCGGCTAAAAACAAAGGATAGGTCAACTTGTTGTATATTTTGCGGTATTTTAAATCTGTATAGATTGCTGATAGGCTAGGTATCAGACAACCTACTAATAACGCTGTTTCCAACTTAAATCCCCCTTATCAGATCACTTAACATTTTTAATACACTCCCGGCTTTTTCGTTGCCTATTGCATCGGCTATGAAGCATATCAAAACCACGGTAATCAAGCAATAGCAAATAATAGACATGGCCCACATTATTTTTGAAAAAGAGCTTTTGGATTTTTGTATTTCCTGCTCAATTTTCTGAGTCACTTTTTCTTTTCTTCTGTTGATTAAGAGTTGAGACGCATCCATCGCGGAGATTTCATAGCCATCGTCAGTGATGATTTTTACTTCCGCTTTCGGATCGTCCAGTATGCTTGGATCAAGGGTTTTGTTCAATATGCCAATTACTATGTTTTCAGGTATTTGTAATGCCTGAGCAATGTCTTTGGGTTCAAGATACTCAGACATCTTCCGTATTTTTTGGGCTACCAATTTATTTACCCCCGTTTCTTTTTCAGAAAATTAAGAAACCCCTTTTTGGGCGATTCAGCCATACTTAATGGTTCAACTCCTAACTTGGCCAGGATTTCCCGACATACTTTGCTCCAAACATCAGTGTTAGTAACTTCCCCTTTATAAGTTGCTTGGTTCACTTGCTGCCAATCGTGCGGAATTACTGCTGTAACCTTTGGGCGATTTTTAATTTCCTTTTTAAGACCGGAGCTAAAGTATCTCTCTACTTCCTTGATGCTTGCCAGTTTGGGATCATACTGATTTAGAATTATGCGTATGTTCTCAATTTTCGTATCCATGTAGAGTAGCTGTGGCACATACATCTTGGTTTCCTCAATAGAAAACTTGGATTGGTTTACTACTGCATAAACCAAATCAGCGTTACTGAATACGCCACCCATATAACCTGTTGTCCAGGGTGCCGGGCAGGTATCACATACGACCACAGAAAACCGTTCCCGAAGCTGTTTTATTGCTGTTTGTATGTGATGTTCCTGAATTTGACTAGGGATAATATTGGTCGGAGAAGGCAGTAGGTATAAATTATTTCTGATCTTGAGAACACAGTCTAACGCATCGCCATTCAGGTAATTTTTGTGTTCACCTTTGAGATTATAAAAACCGGATAGGTTTGCCCCTCCAAAATCGAAATCACAGATCACGGTATTAATACCCTGCTCGGCAAGAGTCACCGCTAATGAATTGGCTACCGTTGTTTTCCCTACCCCGCCCTTGTTCGCATAAGTTGCTATCACTATGCTGTCTGTGGTGGTTTTATCAGGCATAGGGTTAGATACAGGGACTTCGGGCGGTTTAAGCAGTGGGGCAATTTCTTCAATCGATTCAAAAAATACAGCATCAGGCCTTGCCCTCTTAGCCGCCCAATCAACCATACCACCAGATGATTGCAAATATATCGGATAGTCTTCGGGTAACATCTGATGGTTAGCCGAACTGCTTACTACAGCATAAATGTCATCCCCAGGATCATTGGTTACATTAAAACCTAATTGCTTTAGAGGTAATTCTAGGCCATCGTTCCCTACTACTAGGATTTTCAATAGCATCACTCCTTGGAATTTTTGCATTAAAAAAGCCGCCCTATTGAGCAGCTTTTAAAAGACTTTAAATTAATTCAGTTTAAATCTTTACCAAATCGTCAATGGTTTTCACCAGCGAACTATACTTATTATAATATTTGCCCCGGTCTTGAATTGGGAGTATCCCGAATAGTGGCAATTTCATACTGATCCAGCTATCAATATCTTTTTGTCCTTGCTCGAAATCTCCAGTCATATGAATAATATGGGTAATGTACGGCATAGCTTGTTCAAGGATACCAAATGTCTCCCCATTGGTTTCTATCTCAAGCACAAGGGTATCTTTATATGCGTTAAAGTGTATAGCGTTCTCATCCACCATATAACCATAACAGCCTTCCTCTAAAGCCCTTTCTTTGGTTTCAGCATAATACTGGAAAGACTGTGGAGGGTTAGCCATTTCTAAGTGCATCCCGTTAACCCTTGCAGCCAAATTCTTGATAGCGTTACCGCCATTATCCAATGAATCCGACTTGAAGATTGCAAAAACCTTTTTGTGCCGGCTTATATATTCCACAATCGGGGTTTTAATAATCCTCTGTTTATCGGTATCTTTGGTGCTTTCGTCTGGTTTAGGATAAGGAACAATCCTGATTTGCGGATCAATCGTTTCTTGTCCCTTAGCGGTATCCTCTTCCTTATCGGCATCCTCGTTAGTCGGTTGTTCAGCATCTTTTGGCGGTTCCCATATTACTGCATCTTCATTTCTTTTGGGAGCTTTCCAGAGATATATCTCAGGATGTATGCTGTTTTCCCGAATGTATTTACAGATCTTTATAATGTCTTTGGCGGTGATATTCGTGCTTTGGGTAAACTCTATACCAGCTCCATTAACCAGTGTGTCACCCTGTACCACGATAATAGCTTCTTCCGGTATCCCCGATTCTAAGGCTAACTCATATTCGCGAGAATCCTTATACCCTGCAACGGCAACTACCGGCACATCTAAAAACAGGGCTTTTTCAAGGTCTGTTTCGTAATTTACACCCTGAAAGGCCACCGCTATTGCACCTTTTGTATCAGGGGTGTCCATTGTTTCAAATGGAACACCCGTGATTTTAGAAATTCTTTTTAAGATTTTTTCATTCGTATTTATCAATATCTTCAAATAGGGTTCCTCCTTTATTACCCAATATTGGATACCATTCTGTCTACAACAGAATTGCCGACATACAGCATCCCAAGCACCAGCAATACTACAACTGCACCACCTACGGTATGAAACAGCGGCCAGGTAAAATCCGGGGCTATTATCCGCATAAGCGCGACTAGAGCAAATGGAATAATGGTGAGTGTCGTTGCGGTTACTCTGATCTGTGATGTCACAGAGGCAACATACCGCTTATTACTCCTGCGATCATAGGCATTTTTGAGCAAGTATTGACAAACCTTTACTAAGTTGCTGCCTGTATCGTTATATAACTTAAAAGCCATTTCTAGCTGCTTCAAATCTTCCCAATCTACTTCTCTGGCTACCGATCCGATAGCTTCATGGTAGTTGGTTCCGGTTCGGCTTCGGCGCAGTATCTCGATGAAAACATCTTTTGCCGGATTCTTTAGGGCGGCTACGGTTTCCTCTAAGGCTTGATAGGGGTTAACTCCACCTTCCAGTGAAGTCACAATCGTACTTATAACCTGAGTGTACTGTTCTTCAAGCAAGGCCTTGCGCTTCTGTTCCTTTTTATAGGCCATTTTATTTGCAATGAAAAAACCACCCGGGATTGCTAAAAAGCCGAAGAGTATATTGCCAGTTACCAGGTATACAATGACAAAACTAACCAGAAAGCCGATTATTATGTATTTCTTTTGGTCAGTTTTGCCAATGTAGGCTTTTGTTTCAACCCATTCATCGTGCAGCTCTACCCCGCTGGTTCTTTTGTTAAGATATACCCCTATCATGACTATAGCCACGGAGAGCAATAATAAGGCAAATATTAACTCGGGCAAATGTATCCAGCCTCCCTGAATAGTTTTTCACGGTGAAACTTTTTCGCTACCCAATCCCATGTTCCGGTTTTGGGATTGTATTCCCACAAACGGTTGGTTGCAATAGCTGTCGTCCTGCCGTCAGCGTTCTTAATTGTCCCGGCTATCTCAACTATATGGTCTAACCGCCGATAGCCCCTGTCGTTGGTCACAAATATAACTAAGTCCAGAGGGTTTGCGATCTTGTCCAATATAGTGTCATTCCCCAACTGTTGGGCTTCTTTGGCGTAGCGTATCATGTCAGGAAAACGGAAATTTAACAAATCCTCTGCTGAATTAGCGTGAGCTGTACCCAATGAACCTTCATGTCCTGTTCCCATTGCCTGTAAAAGATCCAGGGCTTCTTCTCTGCGGATTTCCCCGACAATAATAATATCCGGGTTCATCCTCAAAGATTCTTTTACTGCATCGGCCATAGTGTACTCGCCCTTGTTTTCCATGTTTGGCCTGCGGGCTACTAAACTTCGCACTTTTTCGTGCTGTAGCCTTAACTCGGCAGGGTTTTCAATGGTCACTATCCATAAATTCTCATCTATAAAGCTCGCTAAATTGTTCAGCCAGGTCGTTTTTCCTGAGCTGGTTCCGCCAGCTATCATGATGTTCATTCTCAGCTTTACGGCATATTTTAAAAATTCCATTACTTCTCTGGATGCCGCTTTGTTCCGTATAAGGGTTTCAATGTCTATGTCCTGCTTAAATCTCCTGATGGTAATTTGTAATCCCTTTTCGGTTATCGGGGATATTTGGGCATTTAGCCTTGACCCATCATGCAGCCTGGCATCAACGTTCGGCTTTGCTTGGTCTATCCTTTCTCCCGTCTTGGCTAACATACGCCTTAACAAATCTATGCCCTGCTCTATTGACTCAAACCTTTCTGGTGCCTCGAAACTGCGGCCATTCTTTTCAATATCTATCCTGCAACCCGTCACCATGATCTCAGTAACATCTTCATCGTTGAAGTATTTTTCCAAAGGGCCGTACCCTAGAATATCTGAAAACAACTGTTCGCCTACTACCGAAATCTCTGGCTCAGGTATATCTATTTCAAGGTTTTCTATTTGCCTGCGAACAATATTGCTGAATTTGGACTTTATCACCGGGTTTCTGGCACTCTTGGGATCAACTTCATCCAACGCAAATTGTTTCCTGACCGTGTACTGAACAGCATCCCTGAGTTGCTTGTATAACTCCCGCGATAACAGGCTCTTTTCTGCTGTCTGTTCTTCTTGAGGCAAGTGTATTTCTTCCATAAGTCCGTCACGGACAGCTAATGAGTTGATAAGGTGTATATCAAGCATCGGACATTACTCCTTTTATTAAAGTAAATAATTTGCTTCTGATGTTTTTTGTTGGCTCTATAAGCCTTCTGTTGCACATTTCAGAAATGGCCTTATCATAACCAATTACGATGTCAGGAGAGAAATAATTGATAGCCCCTTTCTTTTCTAAGCCACCAACATAGCCTTCCTGATTTAAAATGATTTTTAAGCGTTCAGAGCAATTCAGGCGATTTAAAAAATCAACATTTTCTCTGAACGCATCTATGTTAGGCCGGTCAGGTTTTACAACCAAACAAACCATATCGGACAGCAAAGCCGCTATCCACGATATATGCAGTGGATTTATTACCGCTATTGTTAAAGGGCTTGTGTTTTTAAGGTAAGTGATGGCTTTTAACATCAAATGCGTATCTATTTGGGACGCATCCAAAACCCGGGAACTTATACCCGGGAATACATTTAACCCGGTGTGGTGCTTCTCACAAGCTGAATATATGCCTTCCGGTGTTGATACTCCATTTATATCCAGTATGGATACGGTTGTGGCATCCAGGTCTTGAAAGCCTAAATAACTGCGTATCTTTGATTCCTGGTTAAAGTCTATTATGGCAGTATCATAATGCTTGCAGGCAGTCAGGGCGCACATACAAGCCAATGTGGCAGCTCCCGCACCAGCTCTCAACGGTAAAAAAGTAATCAAACGCCCTTTGCCTGCTTCGCGTGGCGTTATCGGGAAATTAAACTCCACTGTCTAACCCCTCGCTTTCGTTAGGTGGCGCGTTACCGCTTTCATTGGATACCGCGGGTGTTTCATTAGCCACAGGCTTATTGCTCGGCAGGGTGATTGTCATGGCTTTATCCCGTATAATCAATTCCGCTACTGCCGGAACATAATTATTCGGTACAGCAACTACAAATTGGTTATTATTTTCCGAAGGCATACTCAGTACGATAGCCCCGCCTTCGCTAACCTTCCCTATGCCGGTTGCGGTATCGCTGTAAATTTCCACTAAGTCCCCTCGTTTGATACCTGTCATTCCTACCCCGGCACCAGCTGGCAATTCTACCGCAGTCCATCCTTCAGGAGCAAATGTATTGAGCATAGCCAGCAAAGATCCGTATGTGCTTACATGGTCTGCCGTGATTATATTGTCTTTAACTACAGGCCCGTTATATATGGTTGACCCAACCAACTGATCTATTGACCGGAATGTATTGTTGGGCACCGCAGAAGCAGGCAGGTATTTAACACTTAATACATCCGGGGTTAATTCGCGTCCTACCCGTAATGTCTGGTTGGCATAAACTACAGGTACGCTGGGAGTTTGGGCACTGATTATGGCGTAAATCAATATACTGGCTACCAATGCAATAAAAACTGCGATAACCACCGTCAGGTTCTTTTTAATCAATTCCATCTATAGACTGGCCTCCTCAAATGTAATTTTCTTACCTGAGAGTATTTCTCCATTCTTTTCTAAAACCGGTATGCGATTACCGGGCGAGTTTGAGGCTGATATTACTTCTCCTTCATACCCTGCCTCTCTAAGCATTTTTTCACCCTGCACCAAGCTGGAGTGCGGAATTATTACTGGTTGCCATTTATCGCCTCTGGGATCGCTTTCTACAAACTCTTTCATGACATCCTTACACGATGGACAGGTTGGAGATAAATATAGCTTCGGTTTATTGTCCTCAATAGGTTTAGAATAGGTAATTGCTTTACCGTTCTCGATAATGGGATTTCTTGTATCTGCGTATGCGACGATACTCATTGCAAAGATCCCTACCGAGATAACGCTAACAGCACATAATGCCATCGCAATTACTGCGTGTTTAGAAGCGATTTTAAGCAAGGAGTATGTGCCAGTTATAAGAAACCCTGTGGCCGCCATCGTGCAATAAGGACAATAAGCTACCATTGACTGCCCAATAAAACTGCAAGCGGCAGCGGTCACACTTATCATAGCCACCAGTAATAACCGCGAGGTCAAAGTGAAATATATCCCTAATAAGGCTGCTGCAATCCCCGGCCCGGTTAATATACCGAAGTCCGCATAAAGCAAAACAGCAATCACCAGGATAAAAAGAAATGATATTAAATACTGTCCTTTATTGTGAGGTTTTAATATTGACACCGTAAAAGCCCCCTCTACATTGAGAACAAGCCCTACAAAGACTTATTACTATGTAGGGCTTATTCCTCGGTTGCACTCGTGTTTAGAAGCCGCCACCGGAACCAGGGGCCGCACTTTCGATTTCTTGGCCCAAGAATTGGAATTTGTCTTGAATAGACACTCCTAAAAATGTGACTGCGGCAACACAGACTACTGCTATCAATGCAATAATCAGCCCGTATTCAGCCATACCTTGACCACTCTCGTTTTCCGTCAATTTACTGATTCGTTTTATCATGCTTTTTCCTCCTTAAAATTAATTTTTACAAAACTTGTATTAACGCATGGACAGCGGGATAACCAATTACCATTAAAATGGGCACTAATATGAACAACAAGACCACTAAAATGAGTTTTATCTGCGTCCTACTGGCCTGATCCATGATGTCAAACCGTTTGCTTTCTCGGACTTTATCCGAAAATTCCTGCATCTTATCTGACGCAGAGGCTCCGTGGGTATATATTTGGTTGATGGAAGATATTAATGTGTTCAATTCGTCAACATCAGCACGGCTAGACATATCCGCTAAAGCATACATGAGATTGTCCCCCGAGCTTGTTTTCAGAATGACCAGGTCAATTTCTTCCTCATATACCCCACCAGTTGCTTTGCCAGCCTCTTTTAAGGCTTCTACTATATCCGGCACGGAGTTTAAGGCTGTTGATAAGTACATGGCAAAATCGTCCAGCCGCTTTTTAAATTCCGCTTTCCGCTTATTGATTTTGTTTTTAAGCCAGATACTTGGGAGAAGATATATTACTGGAGCCATTAATGCCAGAACCAAAAACAAGGGAGAGAAAAATGATAATGCCACTACCGCAATTAAATACAGGCTGGTCAGGCACACTTTTAATCCCATGAAATATTCTGGTTGTATATCTAATCCCGCCCGGCTTATCTGTAAACTTAGAAGGCTTTTATCTTCCTCGGATACGAACCGGACTCCCGTTCTCGTAAAAACTTCGTCTTTATCAAGTTTGGGAATGTTCCTGGCTAAAATCGGCAAGGCTATCGCTACTCCGATTAGGCCAGATGCTATCGCTACAGTGTTCAATCAAGCACTCTCCTTCCTTTCTTTAAGCTATCTATGAGTCACCATCCTTTCGTTTGAATTAATCCTGTGAGGCGAAATCAATATAAAAAACCCACTAAAAGCAATGCTTCTAGTGGGCTAATTTGATGAGCCATTTCAGGGTAGTGACATACTCCCACCATCTACGCTTCGCTTAGAGGTGGGGGCTTCTCGGGTAATCCCATCTCATGATGGGAAATTGACCGAGCGATCCCCGTGTGTCCCACGGTTCGAGGACAAGTTAGGCTATCGCTAATCGTTTCATGCCCTCATGTTTGATATTGATTGCCGCATTGACGTCCCTGTCGCTCTCGAATCTGCATTCACACCGGAATGTACGCTCAGAAAGCGATAGAGACTCCCTGACTTGACCGCAACACG
>LFRM01267840.1_pt1 | contig 36907 bp, 37 predicted proteins | sample 618341 | NCBI WGS metagenome assembly LFRM01 (sample SAMN03654438, study PRJNA283298) | anaerobic digester metagenome | isolation source: pool of bioreactors CSTR01a, CSTR02a, and CSTR03a thermophilic anaerobic... | place: Denmark: Kgs. Lyngby | collected 2014-05-21 | reverse complement strand
CCAAAGGTCTTAAATTTAATATCTTCAATTATCTCATCATCACTTATTCTAAGGGAGATCCTCATTATATCTCCACAGCGAATGTTACCAACCTCACCCACTCCATCGGGATTTTCGATTTCGCCAACATTCCTTGGGTTCATAAAGTGATCCATTACCTTATCATTATACATTGCCATTTTATTTCCTCATTTCCTCTTCATAAAGTGGAGACATTTCTCTTAGCCTTTGAATAATAGGTGGGAGTTTTTCAATAACTTTATCCACATCCTCTTCAATTGTTGTGTCTCCAAGGGTAAGTCTTAAAGAACCATGGGCTATTTCGTGACTAAGCCCAATTCCCATAAGTACGTGGGAAGGGTCCAGGCTGCCGCTGGTACATGCAGAACCAGAGGAAGCAGCAATTCCCTGCATATCTAGCATCAGAAGGATACTCTCACCTTCAATAAACTTAAAACTAATATTTACATTACCAGGAAGTCTTTGTGTGGGATGGCCATTTAACTTACTGTGGGGGATATTTTCTAAAAGTCCTTTTATTAGTCTATCCCTTAGGCTAGTTAGTCTCTTTATATGATCCTCCATTCCTTCTTCTGCAAGCTCACAGGCCTTGGCAAAGGCAATTATCGAGGGTAGGTTATCTGTTCCTCCTCTATAGCCTTTTTCCTGGGCGCCACCGTGAATAAAAGGATAGGGTTTGACATTTTTTCTAATAAAAAGAGCGCCAACTCCCTTGGGACCATAGATTTTGTGGGCTGAAAAACTCATCATGTCAATATTTGAACTGGATAGGTCAATAGGAACATTTCCCACAGCCTGGACGGCGTCAGTATGGAAAAGAACCTTGTGTTTTCTGGCCACTGCTCCAATCTCTTCTATGGGCTGGATAGTACCAATCTCATTATTACCATAGTGGATGGAAATAAGTATAGTGTCCTCTCTAATTGCCTCTTCAACCTGCTCTGGACTTACCAGACCATTTTCATCAACAGGTAAAAAAGTAACCTCATAACCTTCCTTTATAGCCTCTTCCATGGTATGAAGAATGGCATGGTGTTCTATGGTTGTTGTAATCATATGCTTGCCCTTGCGGGTCTTTTTAGCTATATGAACAGCCCAGTTATCAGCTTCAGTTCCACCAGAAGTAAAATATACCTCCCTTGGCTCAGCCCCAATTAAACTGGCGACTTTTTCTCTGGACCTACTTAGGTCCATTTTACCCTCCTGACCAAAGCTATGGGCAGAAGCAGCATTGGAGTTGTGGTTTTTAAGTGCATCTATTAAAACATCTAAAACCTCGGGTTTTAGATAGGTAGTGGCAGAGTTATCCATGTAAATTCTATTCATCATCCTTTTCCTTATCTACTAAATCTTTCAGACTAGTTGAGTTAACAATATCCATAACATCTTCTTGAATTTTCATCCATAGAGGTCTGGTAAGACAGCTATCAGGATCCTCACAAACTTCAGAGCACTCCTTACCTTGACAACCGACGGAAACAATTCTACCTTCTAAGGCTGTAAGAATATCACCCGTAGTAATATCCTCAGGCTTCCTAGTAAGGTAATAACCTCCCTTTGCTCCTCTGGTGGAATCCACTAGGCCACTGGCCTTGAGCTGCCTAAAAAGCTGCTCCAGATAGCGCTGGGAAAGATCTAAATTTTTAGCAATCTGTGAGATTGGCATAGGCTCTTCATCAGCCTTGGCAGCCAGCTCACACATAGCCGCCATGCCATAGCGACCTTTTGTGGTAAGATTCATTATAATCTCCTAGTAACTTAGTGTAGTTTAAGTATAAGGTTTAGACTTCCCACTGTCAAGGTGGAAAGGCTAATATTTAACAAGCAAATAAATCTTAAAAGAAGCTCATTATTTATTCATTTAATATGAAAATGATGTTATAATCTCCTAAAGAAAGGAGTCATACATGAAAAATATCGATTGGAATAATTTAGGCTTTGACTATAGCAGAACCAATGCAATCTTCCTTGCCCATCATAAGGATGGCAAGTGGAGTGAAGGGGAACTGGTTGATGATAACATGATTAGTATAAGTGTTGCTTCAACTGCCCTCCACTATGGCCAGCAGTGTTTCGAAGGTATGAAGGCCTATAGAGCAGAGGATGGTAGAATCCTCCTATTTAGACCTGAAGAAAATGCCAAAAGATTCCAGGCCAGTGCAAGAAGAATTCTAATGGAAGAGGTACCAGTAGACTTGTTCTTAAAGGGTGTTAAAGAAGTAGTCCTTGCCAACAGTGAGTACATCCCTCCCTATGGCACAGGTGGAACTCTTTACATAAGACCTTTTCTAATTGGCGTTGGCCATAGGGTCGGTGTAGCTCCAGCCCCTGAGTATATATTCTGCGTCTTTGTAATGCCTGTAGGAGCATATTTCAAAGGTGGCCTAGCCCCAGTTAACTTTATCACCACAGACTTTGACAGAGCTGCCCCCCAAGGTACAGGCCAGGCCAAGGTTGGAGGCAACTATGCAGCTAGCCTCCTTGCCAACAAAGAAGCTAAGGACCAGGGCTATGCTGATTGCATCTACCTTGATCCCCTAACCCACACCAAGATTGAGGAAGTAGGAGCTGCCAACTTCTTTGGCATTACTGCAGAGGGTGAGTTTGTTACTCCTAAGTCCCCTTCAATCCTCGGCTCAATTACCAAATACTCCCTGCTTCAAATTGCTGAGGACATAGGACTAAAAGCCATAGAGGATGATGTCTACATCGATAAGCTTGATAGGTTTGTTGAAGCTGGAGCCTGTGGCACTGCAGCTGTTATCTCTCCCATTGGAGCTATCAGCCATAAGGGAGAAAAACATGTCTTCTATAGTGAAGAAGAAGTAGGGCCAATAACTAAAAAGCTCTACGACACCCTTACTGGTATTCAGTTTGGAGACCTGGAAGACAAGCATGGTTGGACCCTTGAAATAGGTAAATAAAAAAAGCCCCTAAGGGCCTAGACTAGTCTTGCTATAAGATTTACTGGCAGGGCTAGTTTTTTTAATTCTTCAAATTTATCTTCTGGAGCCGAACAAAGTGCAACCGTTGCAGGACCAGCGGATTTATATATTAAGTCTTCCTTAAAAATCAGCTCTAGTTCCAGGGAATTACTCCTTGCCATCTCCCCTGCTTCATAGTAGATTCCCTTACTCCCAACAGGGAGAATATCTCCAACAAAGTCCATTTTCCTAAGCTCCTTTAAATGATAAAGAGTCATTATTTCCCCCCTATCATTTAGAACCTCCTGGCCAACCTTAGGAAGGCCTATTGAAAAAACTCCTTGGCCCCTTTTGGCCTTAGGAAGTTTAAAGTTCCCATCTACTACTGCCATTATAGTTATAGCAGCTCCAGTTTGACTGGTAGCCATGTTTTCTTCTGTAGAACCATTTATAGACCCTAGGTCCATACCTGCCTCCTTCATAATTGATTTAACCCCTTCAATTATTCCAGCAGCAGTGGGCTCCATCTCATTTGCTATTGGTAAAAAGACATAGAAAGGCTCAGCTCCCGTTGCCATAATCTCCATAAAAGGAACCTGGGCTAAAAACCTTCCCAGTCTATAATTGTCAATTCTGACCTGATCATTCTCCTTCATACCTATTGCGCCAGAAGAGTCAGTTGCAAAAATAAGTTTTTTATCCCCTATGTCAATCAAGCTTAAATCACGATAATTCATATCTTTTATCCAAGACTATAAATAAAAAGTAGGCTGGCAGTAGGTTAAAAAGAGTCCCTAGTAGCAAGGGAACTAGCATAATTGGAACCAGGCTAAAGGGGCCCGGCATTACTCCTATAAAGTAGGTTAAAAGTGAACTCATCACTAAGGCCAAGATCCAATTGATAAATAGGCTTCCTGCCAGAGCTAAGAGAGGAGATTTCTTATAGAAATAACCTAAAAAATAACAGGCTAGATACATCATAGCCATAAGTAGAAAATGGGTTGGTAGTCCAAGGGGGAAGCCATGGACAAGGGCAGTCATAAAGTGACCCAGCGCCCCTACTATACCACCTGCTCCTGCCCCTAAAGCTAGAGCAGCAAAAAAGCCTGGTAAAGAGTCTAGAGCCACACTCATAAAAATAGTTATGTAGGAGCCAATCACGCTAAGAGCTATAAGAAAGGCCATTTTAGTAAGTTTTTTTGTATCCATTATAAATTCTCCAATGAAATTAGCCGCCAGGGCTGATCTTTTAAATGTATTCGGGCACCTGAGCCCATTTGCAGTTTGGCAAGCTCTTTGTAGTCATAACCCAGCACCTCAGCAAGAAGACTAAACATAAGGGCTTGGTGGCTTATTATTAGACTAGATCTATCAAGGTCCTTATAGAAGCTCCTAGCCCTTTTTCCCACACAAGAAAAAGCCTCACCACCGGGGTACCTAAAAGACAAAGGGTCTTCCAACCATTTTTCAACTTCCTCAGGAAAGCTTTTTTCAATTTCTGCAAAACTCCTTCCCTCAAATAGCCCAAAATCTATCTCCCTTAACCTCGGGTCCTCAATAAGGGGTAAATCCAGCTTTTGTGCAAGAGTCTGGGCCAAAACCAGACTTCTTTTATAGGGTGAGGAGTAGATTACCTCCACAGAATAGTCCTTTAAAAGAAGTCTATCCATTTCTATAAGCCCCTTTTTGCTAAGACCAGTGTCAGGTCTTGAAAATACACCTGCCTCATTATCAATACTTGAAGTATGTCTAAGTAATATTATATCCATATATCCACCAATAGAAAAGTTAAGGCAAAAATTAATTGTGAGGATTCAATAATAAAACCCACTGTATCCCCTGTCATTCCACCAAGTCTAGATAGAAAGAACCTACCCATATAATAACTATAGCCCAAAGTAAGGCCAAGGCCAAGTAGACCAGCTAGACCCAGCAAAAAATAAACCAGAAAAGCAGTAATGGGTAACCAGATAAGAAGAAGCTGACCCTTCACTCCCTCAACAAAATAACGACCCATACCATCTAATCTGGTATATTTATTCTTATAGACTGAAAGTAGAGCTCCATAGCGGCCCAGTAGGGGTAGGACTATCAAGGCCTTGCCAAGGCTAGGAAAAAAACTATAATACCCTAGGCTTAGTATAATAAGCCCAAGGATACCAAAGGTCCCTAGAAGGGGGTCCTGCATAATTTCAAGTGCCCTATCCCTACCTCTTCTGGCTAGGATACCATCTAAAGTATCACTATAGCCATCCATATGTAGGCCACCAGTAAGTATTGTATAAGCAAAAAGTAGAATAAATCCCTCAAGGAATTCTGGTAGTAAAAGACTTATTAAATAAAGTATGCCCCCTATTATAAGACCTATTAGGGGGGTAAATATCAAACCTTTTTTATATTCATCCTCAGTCCAGATATGTTGGTTACTATAAAGAGTGGTATAGAGCCCAAGCTGAATAAGAAAAGCCTTAATCATTTAACCTCCAAAGCAAGTCCTGCCACCACAAGAGTTACCCTATCTGCCCTTTTGGCTATTTTCTGATGGAACCTTCCCATCATATCTCTAAAAACCCTGGATAGCCTTTTCTCCGGTACCAAGCCTAGGCCAATTTCATTGGAGACAAGAAAAACATCCCTATCAACTAATAAATCCAGGAGGCTTTCAATCTCAAGCCAGATCCTCTCCTCAAGCTCCATAAAACTTTCATCGGAAAAATCACTTACATCTTCCTCAAAAAAAAGGCCTGTTACCATCATGGTTAGACAATCTATTAGTACAGCTGGCTTATCAGAGAAATCTTCCACTTTAAAGTCCTTATACTTTTCCAGGGTCAGCCACTGCTTATTTCTTCTTTCCTGATGAAGTTTTACTCTATGAGCCATCTCATCATCATATACCTTGGCAGTTGCAAGATAAACAGCCCCAGGATAGGCCTCTACCTTGGCTTCTGCATAGCTACTCTTTCCGCTTCTTGCTCCACCTAAAATAAATTCTAGCATTCTAGTCCCCCATTAGTTGAAATCACTATCTATTCTTATCATAGTAATAGTAGGTTTCATCTCCATGGTTTTCATAGTTCCTAAATAGATACTGGTTTTTATGAAGGAGCTTTTGCCTTTCAATATCCCCCTCAGTAATCCTAATGGTAATAGAGCCTTTAAAGTTGCCAAAATACCAGTGCTCAAATTCTCTGATTAATTCCATACCATGTTGGATTACATCGGATATCTGATGAAAGTGAATTTCACTAGCAACTACGTTTTGATTATCATCCTGCTCAAAGCGAATCCAGTTTAGGACATACTGGCCAAATCTCTCAATAAAGAGCTCTTCTTCATCCTTGAAGCGGTAGATGTTCCTATCCTTAAGTAGATCCATGTCCTGCTTGCTAGCCAGTGAATAGGATGTATCTCTCTTATAACCCTTGATATCACACCACTTAAGATCCAGTTCTTGTATAAAAATTTCAAGTAGAGAAGACAGTTCATCTAAAAGCTCTGGGTGAACATTGGTGGACATGATAGCTTGAATATCATTGGAAGCTTCCTTGACTTCCTCATAGACTAGTTTGCCTTTTTTAGACAAGAAAACATTGACCCTTCTTTTATCCCTTTGGTCAGTTTTTCTAAGGATATATCCACTTTCTTCAAGTTTTTTTAGGGCCTTGGCCACAGTGGTCTTGTCAATATAAAGGTCCCTTGAAATATCATATTGATTTGTGCCCTCATTTTCGTAAAGATAAAGCAAGTAGGCATACTGACCACGATTCAAAGAACTCTCAGCCAGCTTATCCTCAAAAATAGTTTCAATCATCCGAGCAAGCTGCTCAATTCCCGTAGCAATGTTATTCATAGTTTACCTTCCTAATAAAATTCAATTGAACTTTCTTCTATATTCCTATCTTAGCTTAATGTATAAAGGATTTCAAGGACAATCGCCCAATAAAATAGGGGCTACCTTAGCCCCTATTCAAGAAAATTACTTGGCGTAGGATACCGCCCGAGATTCTCTAATCATGTGTACCTTGACTTGACCTGGATAATCCATCTCATCTTCAATGCGCTTAGCTACATCTCTTGAGAGTAGGACCATCTCATCATCACTTATTTGTTCAGGAACAACCATAATTCTGATTTCCCTACCAGCCTGTACTGCAAAGGCATGGTCGACTCCCTCATAGGAACCGGCTATAGTCTCTAGGTTTTCAAGCCTCTTAATATAAGAATCAAGGGCCTCTCTTCTAGCTCCTGGCCTGGCTGCACTAATAGCATCGGCTGCTGTAACAATTACTGCTTCAACAGTGGTGGGTTCATAATCACCATGGTGGGTGCTCATGGCATGGATAACATCTTCTGATTCTCCATACTTTTTAAGAAGCTGCATTCCCAGCTCTATATGGGTGCCCTCAACCTCTGTATCTATTGCCTTACCAATATCGTGAAATAATCCAGCTCTTTTAGCTACTCTCACATTGGCACCTAATTCCTTGGCCAGCATACCGGCTACCTTGGCAACCTCTATACTATGGCTCAGGACGTTTTGACCATAACTAGTTCTAAACTGAAGCCTACCCACTAATTTTACAAGTTCAGGGTGGACCCTACCTAGTTCAAGTTCGAAGATGGCATTTTTACCTTCTTCTCTCATCTTTTCTTCAATTTCGCTTCGTGACTTGTTAACCATCTCTTCGATTCTGGTTGGATGGATTCGCCCATCAGTAATCAGCTTCTCTAAGGCCATCCGTGTAATCTCACGGCGAACGGGATCAAAGCAAGAAATTATAACTGCCTCTGGCGTATCATCAATAATTAAATCAACCCCTGTTGCCTTTTCAAGAGCCCTGATATTGCGACCCTCTCTTCCAATTATCCTGCCCTTCATCTCATCATTAGGAAGGGTAACTGTACTGACAGTATTTTCTGAAACAAAGTCAGAAGAGATCCTATGGAGGGTATTTGCCAGTATCTTCTGGGCGGTTTTATTGGATTCTTCTTTAATTTCCTCCTCAGCCGCCCTGATACGCAGTACCTTCTCCCTATCCAGCTGCTTGTCAACCTCATCAAGGAGAATGGTCTTGGCTTCATCCTTTGATAGTGAAGCTATGCGCTGGAGCTCTACTTCTTGCTCTTCCTTTTGATTTTCAAGTTGCTTTTTAAGAGCAGTCATCTTTTTGTCTAGATTTGCAAGCTCACGGTCTCTTTTTTCTTGCTCTTTTTGTTTTGCTTCTAAGCTTTCTTCTTTTTGTAAATTTCGGCGCTCTATACGTTGAATTTCACTGCGGCGCTCTCTTGTTTCTTTTTCCAGATTAGATCGTAAATTGTGGATTTCCTCTTTGGCTTCGAAAAGGGCTTCTTTCTTGATAATTTCCGCGGATTTTTTTGCTTCAAGTACAATTTCGTTGGCCTTGTCTTCAGCATTTCCAGTTTTTCTCTCACCAATATTTTTTCTTAGTAGATATCCCAAAACAATACCAAGTATTGCTAATACGATGTAAATAAGGAATGTTTCCATGTTAGGAATAATAATCACCTCCTATATTTATCTAGCTGTCACATTATATCATATATTGCCTACACTTGTATTGATTATAAAAATAATGAGACGGGTTTATTCCGTCTCATTATCATCTTCCTTGGCTATTTGATAAAATTCTCTTACTAACTGGTCTAGTTCATCTAATAAGTCTGGATTTTCTAATAGGTGGGCTTTCACGTTTTCCCTACCCTGGCCCAGTCTTTCATCACCGTATGAGTACCAGGAGCCAGCCTTCTTAACTATATCAGCCTCAACCGCAGCATCTAAGATGCAGCCTTCACTAGAAATGCCGGTTCCATACATGATATCAAACTCAGCAGTTTTAAAGGGAGGGGCCACCTTATTTTTAACCACCCTAACCCTGGTCCTGTTGCCAATCATATCGTCTCGCTCTTTAATGGTCTCTATTCTTCTAACATCCAGTCTAACTGAAGAGTAGAACTTAAGGGCATTGCCACCAGTAGTAGTTTCTGGGTTACCAAACATTACACCAATCTTCATTCTCAGCTGGTTGATAAAAATAATGCTGGTGTTGCTCTTTGCCACTATACTTGTTAATTTCCTTAGTGCCTGGCTCATAAGTCTAGCCTGGAGACCCATGTGGCTATCTCCCATCTCCCCTGTCATTTCAGCCTTGGGGACCAGGGCAGCAACAGAGTCAACAACTATAATGTCAATTGCATTACTTCTAACTAGGGCGTCTACAATTTCAAGGGCCTGCTCACCAGTATCTGGCTGGGATAGAATAAGACCATCGGTATCTACACCTATATTTTTGGCATAGCCAGGATCTAGGGCATGTTCAGCATCAATAAAGGCTGCTACTCCACCAAGCTTTTGAGCCTCAGCTATCATATGAAGGGCCACAGTAGTTTTACCAGATGACTCTGGTCCATAGATTTCTATAATCCTACCTCTAGGAATACCACCTATACCTAGAGCAATATCCAGGGACAAGGCCCCAGAAGGTATAACCCCAATATCTTTTCTAGAGGGTTCATCCCCTAGCCGCATAATTGAACCCTTACCAAATTGTTTTTCTATCTGGGAAAGGACATGATCTATAGCCTTATCTTTTTCCGACATAATTCCTCCCGAACATTCGTTCTATAAACACATTCTAGTCCATAACAGGCATTTTTGCAAGCATTTTCCAAAGACTAGCTAGGGCAAAATTAATCATAGCCTCTCTGGATCTATTTCTTTCCCTACTGGGGACCTTTCTAAAGAAAGCTTCTTCCCCCCAGGGGCTAACTATATGAATATAACAAAGGCCTCTTTTTTCATCATCTTCGTGCTCAGCATAGCCTGTAATCCCAAGACTTATATCGGCTCCGGTCTTGATTCTACTTGACCTAGCTAGAGCCAGGGAGGCCTGGCTTGAAACACTGGTATAGGTTTCTAGAAGCTCGGGACTTATCCCAAGTAACTGAGTTTTGGCCTGGTCTTGATATACCACCATACCCCCATAAACCACATCACTGGCACCAGATACGCTGGTTAACCTCTTCATAAGGCCTCCTGCAGTGACCGATTCAGCTAGGCAAATACTCAGGTTTTCTTTTCTTAATTTATCCAGTATCTGCTCTTCTATATCCATCTTATCTTCATAAAAAATATAGTCGCCAAATACTGCCTCCACCTTTTCACTCAGCCTTATAAACTGATCCTGGTCCTTGGAAAAAACCCTTAAACTGACATAGCCTATTGAAACATAAGTAAGAAGCTGCTGGGCTTCATTCCCAAAGTTTCCTTCAAAAGACTTCTCCAGATCATACTCGCCTATTCCCATAAGATGATAGAACTTCTCATAGAGCTCCTGCCTATCTAAGACCTTATCTATTGCCTCAAACATGGGCTGATTTTCATTTGGAGGTCCTGGTACAAGAATAAGAGACTTAACTCCCTTTTTCAAGAGGTAACCATGAGCTGCACCATTATGGTTGGGAATTATCTCTTCCTGGTAATCCTGACAAACTTCCTTAGTAATCCTATATGTCATATCATCCTTGGTCTGGCCTAAGCCTCCTGTTATGACAAGAAGATCTACTTCTTCTAGCATATAAACCAAAGCCCTTTTAAGAGCCTCTGCCTCATCTGGTGGGTTAATAGAAAGAGAAACCTCAATCCCCCTTGTCAAAAAGAACTGGCCCAGGTTGGCCTTGTTTTTATCCAGTATTCTACCCTGAAGGACTTCGTCTCCTATGGTCATTACTCCGACTTTCATTCCTTTAGCACCTCTTTATTTTTCCATATATAATCCACTGCTGAGAGCACTGTGGCTAAAGCCATAAGCCAAATTAGGATTCTATGGTAAAGGTTTATGTCAATGTTATAGAGCCTTAGCCAGTGGAGCACAAGAATAGTGGCCATCTGAAGCACAGTCTTTAGTTTTCCATAAACGGAAGCTGCTATAACTATATCTTTAGAAGCTGCCACAGCCCTAAATACCGAAATAAGAATCTCCCTAAGAGTTACTATTAATAAGACTAGAGGAGAAATAAGTCCTTGAGCCATAAAAACGGTAAAGGCAGAAAGGGTTAGAAACTTATCTGCCAGTGGGTCCATTAGCTGGCCCAGCGCAGTTATCATGGAATACTTCCTAGCTATATAGCCATCTAGATAGTCAGTAAGAGCTGCCAGGGCAAACACTATTAGGCTTAAAAGCCTGTAGTCTGTATAAAGGGCCATGTAAAAATATATAGGTACTGCAATCATCCTGGCCAGGGTTAATTTATTAGCTAAATTCATAGGGCTCCCCCACTAAATCGTACTCTGAACTAGTCTTAATCTTTACCTTCAGTATATCTCCTACTTTAACACCATTACCTTCAACATAGACAATGCCATCAACATCTGGGGAGTCTCCCCTTGTCCTACCTATCCAGGAGTCACTATAAACCTCGTCCACCATTACCTCAAGAACCTGGCCTTGGAGCGTGGAAAGTTTATCTTCTGAAATCCCCATCTGCAGGGCCATTATAGCCTCATATCGCTGCTCTTTTACTTCTTCGGAAACCTTGCCATCAAGCTTATGGCTGGCAACCTCCTCCTCATCGGAGTACTTAAAGGCTCCCAGCTTATCAAACTTTATTTCTTCAATAAAATCCATAAGAACCCTAAAGTCCTCATCAGTCTCTCCTGGAAAACCCACCATTACAGTACTCCTAAGAACAATATGGGGCATAATCTTTCTAGCCAGCTCTATTACCCTTCTTAGATCAGCCTGGCTTGTATGGCGGTTCATCCTCTTTAAGACCCCATCAGAAGCATGCTGGATAGGCATATCTAAATAGGCCACAACCTTGTCAAGACCTGCCATGGTAGTAAAAAACTCCTCATCCAAAATGTCGGGATAGACATACTGGAGCCTGATCCAATTTATTCCTGGTATCTGGTTAAGAGCCCTTAATAACTCCAGAATCTTAATCTGGCCCCTATCCTGACCATAGCGACTTAGGTCCTGGGCTATAAGGATTAGCTCCTTTGCCCCCCTTTTAGAAAGCTCTGTAGCCTCCTGAACCAGCTCCTCTATAGTCTTACTCCTCATGGGTCCTCTAAGCTTGGGAATAATACAGTAGCTGCAATAGTTATCACAGCCCTCAGCTATTTTTAGGTATTCATAATTCTTTGAAACCTCCCTATGCTGGTATGACTTTAATTTAAAGTCCACCCTATCATAGTAGGCTCCTTTTTTATTAATATAGTCATCTATCCTATGACTATAGGAGGTGCCTAGAAATAAATCTACTTCAGGAAGTTCCCTTTCAAGGGAGGACTGATATCTTTGACTGAGGCAACCGCTTACAATAAGACTTTTGCATCCCAGATCCTTATAATCAGCCAGCTCGAGAATAGCATCAAGGCTCTCCTTAACAGCCTCTTCAATAAAACCACAGGTATGAACAATGATGTAATCTGCTCCTGCTGGTCCTTCTAAAGGAAGATAGCCCTTGTCAATTAGCAGGCTAGTCATATGGTTTACATCATCTGTATTCTTGGCACAGCCAAGCTCATGAATATAAAATTTCATTTATTTTTCTTCCTATTTCCCTGGTAACATCCTCTTTACTGGCATCAAAAGTGAAAAGTAATCTCTCCTCACTAGTCTTCATACTATGCCTATATAGGGGATCATAATAGTTTATAAGTAAAAGTTCTATGGCCCTGGCCATCTCATCTCTTTCTAAAAGTTCAGCAAGTTCTGAGCAGGCCTCACTACCAAGTTGGCTTTTTAGCATCCAAATATCCTCTATAAGCTCATCTTTGTTCTCTCTGAGCTTCACTCCATAGTCCTCCTCTAAGAATTTTACCCTATAATCCATGGGAGCTTCAATAAGAAAAAGAGGAGAAGTAAGAATCTTACTTCTAATTTCTTTAGGTAGGAGTAATTTTCCTATTTTTGAAGATTCAGATTCAACCAAAATTAAACCTTCAGTGGAATAGAGAAAGGAAAAGATATCATTTTGAAATTGCTTCTGGCTAGGCTGCTCATCAAGGCCCAGACCTCCAAAAACAGAGCCTCTATGAGAAGCTAGAAGTTCTAGATCTAGAACATTATAATCAGCAGCTAGCTCTTGGAGAATTCTAGTCTTACCCACTCCAGTCAGCCCCTGAAAAACAAGGAAATCTCTCTTTTCTATTTCAGAGGGCATTTTGTCGAGTATAAATTTCCTATAAGCTTTGTAGCCTCCCTCAAGAAGGTGGACTCTATTATCATGGGCATAAAGTTTGTAAACAGAAGAAGATCTCATGCCTCCCCTAGAGCAGTAAAGCACTACTTCCTTTTTCTCTAGAAGTTTATCAATACCTTTTTTAAGAAAGTCAAGCTTTGGTAGCACATGGTCAAGGCCAAGTTTGAAAGCTTCTTCTCTGGAAATTTGTTTATAGGCAAACCCCACAATAGCCCTAGCCTCATCATCAAGAAGGGGTAGAGAAGCAGCAAAAGGAATATGGGAAAGTCCATATTCCTTTTCACTGCGAAGGTCAATTAGAATATAATCCCCTTGAAGGGCTTCTTCAACACTTAATTCCAAGGCTCCACCTCCTCGAAATCACTTACTAGTACATCCCTTGGTTTACTAGCTTGTGGAGGACCTACAATTCCCATATCAGCCATCATATCAATTAACCTTCCCGCTCTGTTATAGCCGATTCTAAACCGCCTTTGAAGCATACTGGCAGAAGCACTCTTTGCTTCAATTACCATCTTAATGGCATCCTCTAAATATTCATCATCAAATTCTGCTTCTGGCGGCTGAGCAGATTTTTCAACTATTTCTTCATTATATATAGTTTCTATACCTTGATTTTTTATAAATTCCACCATTTCACTAATCTCTCCATCGGAGACAAAGCAGCCCTGGACCCTCTTTGCCTTATTAGACCCAAAGGGCTGGTAGAGCATATCACCTTGTCCCAGCAGTTTCTCAGCGCCACTACTATCTAGGATTATCCTAGAGTCAATTGCAGAAGAAACGGCAAAGGAAATTCTAGATGGAATATTGGTCTTGATTTGACCAGTAATTACCTCTGTTGAAGGCCTCTGAGTAGCAACAATAAGATGGATTCCTGCAGCTCTAGCCATCTGAGAAAGCCTGGCTATGCTATCTTCTACCTGGCTGGGTGCAACCATCATAAGATCAGCTAGCTCATCTATTATTACAACAATCCTTGGTAGATTTTCAGGATTTTTCTTATTATACCCCTTAATATCCTTGACCTTAGACTCAGCAAAAAGTTCATATCTTCTAGTCATTTCGTTAACAGCCCAGCCTAGCGCCATGGCTGCTTTTTTGGGGTCAGTTACAACAGGCAAAATTAAATGCGGAATCCCATTATAATTACTTAGCTCCACCACTTTAGGGTCAACCATTAAAAGCTTGACCTCATCGGGGCTAGCAGAAAATAATAAAGAAGCAATTATTGTATTGATGCACACACTCTTACCAGAACCCGTTGAGCCTGCAATAAGTAGGTGGGGCATAGTGGCTAGGTCTGCAGCTACAGGCTTGCCAGAAATATCCTTGCCCAGTGCCACAGCTAGTTTAGAATCTATATCCCTAAACTCCTTACTAGTAAGAATCTCTCTTAAAGCAACTGAGTCCTTTTCTTTATTGGGAATCTCAATTCCAATTGTACTCTTGCCCATAATAGGGGCTACCCTAACCTGGGCAACAGCCATATTTAGAGCAATATCATCGGATAAACCAGTAATCTTTGAAATCTTTGTACCTGGCTCAAGTTGAATCTCAAAGCGGTTGACAATTGGACCTTTAACAACCTCTAAAACTCGGGCCTTAACGGAGAAGTTTTCCAGTATGTTTTCTAGCTTTTTAGCTAGCTCCATCATCTGCCTTTTTTCTCCACTGCCAGTTCCCTTGCTCTTTGTTGCCCTTTCAAGTATAGAAAGAGGGGGCTTTTTATAGCTTCTTATAGGCTTGGCAGCCATCTGGCCAACTTCTTTATTTATAAGCTCAGTTTCACTTTCTACATCTACTAGATCTTCTTTTTTAGAGACTTCTTTAATAGTTTGAGGCTCTTCTTCAGGCAGGTGGACTAGAGGAAGGCTCTCTTCCTCATCTTTAACAAGCTGAGGCTCCTCCCTAAGATCTACCCTTACATGGTCATAGTCCTCTGTAAAATTAAATTCTCTTGGACTGGTCCTAACCTGCTCATCGAGCTGGGGCCTGTCATCTAAGGCCTGGGGATGCCTGGTTGTTCCAAAAAGATAGGAGTCATCCTTAGCCTTTCTTTCTTTAGCTTCTCTAGCTTTTTTAGCTTTTGGCTTAGCCTTGGCTTTTTTACTTGGACTGGCCTGGAAATCAGCAATTGATAGCCTAGTAAAAAAGTATAATGAAAGTAGGCCTAAAAGTAGAGCCAGAACAAGGATTCCATACCTTCCAGCTGCCTTATAAGTAAGTACTACAAGTAGGTTACCAAATACCCCAGCACTAACTCCCTCTATACCACCTTCATAGGATAGCTTTAAGGTTGACTTATTATCTGCAAAAATCTTAAGTATGGGTTCTAAAAGGATATAACCCTGAATAAAACTGGTCATAACATAAAAGGTAATGATTCCTGCTGTAAACCTATCCCTGTTTGCCCTAAGCCTTGGATTAATCCTAAGTATAAAAATAAAGAAAAAGGCAAAGGGAAGTAGGTAACCCGAGAAACCAAAAACACCTAGCGTTAGCTCCCTAATGGTCTGGCCAACTATACCAGTTTTAGTTGAAAAGAATGAAAGAAGATAAAAAATCAGGGCAGCAAAAAGCAGGGTGAGCTTGACCTGAATCGATAGGCCCTGGCCCTCCCCTTTTCTTTTAACAGTCTTCTTCTTAGTCTTTTTTTTAGCCATCGCTCCTCCTATAATTTACCAGTGGAACCAAAGCCTCCATCAGCCCTATGAGTTTCATCTAGCTGGTCTACTTCAACAAGCTCAGCCTGGACTACAGGAGAAATGACTAGTTGGGCAATCCTTTCTCCATCTACCAGTTCATAGGAATCCTTGGATAGATTAACCAGGGGAATCATAAGCTCTCCCCTATAATCACTATCAATAGTGCCAATGGCATTTATAAGGCTTAGACCGTGTTTTATACTCATCCCACTTCTTGGTCTAATCTGGGCTTCATAATCTTTGGGCAGCTCTATAAATAGGCCTGTGGGAATAAGCCTACGCTCAAGTGAGCCTAAGACTACGGGTTCCTCCAGATAGGCCCTCAGGTCCATACCGGCTGAACCTGGGGTCTTGTATTCTGGAAGGGGGTGGTGGGACTTATTTATGATCTTAAGCTTCACTGATAGCCTCTTCTAAAAGAGCTTTTCTTGAAACTCCAATCTTGTCCCCATCTATACTAATTACCTTGACAACAATTTCATCGCCAATCTTAAATTCATCCTCTACTCTTTTTAAGTGCTTAAGGGTTAATTCTGAGATATGGCAGAGGGCATCTACTCCCTTGACTAACTCAACAAAGGCTCCAAATTTAGCGATCCTAAGGATTTTTGCAGTGAAGACATCGCCTATGGCAATATTTTTCATCTTCTCAGCCAGTTCCTTGTTCTCCTCAGCCTTGAGTAAAGCCTTTCTAGAGGCTGCAATCTTGCCATCATCATCAACACCTATAACTTTAACCTCTATCATCTCTCCTTCTTTAAACTTGTCTTCAACATTCTCAAGTCTTTCAATAGTTAGTTCAGAAACATGAACAAGGGCTTCATGGTAGGGAGTAAGCTCAACAAAGGCTCCAAATTTAGCAATGCGCACTATCTTGGCATTATAGACTTCACCAACTTCAACTTCTTTAGTTATTTCTTCTATAGCCTTTTTAGCCCCCTCGCCACCGGGACCATCTTCAGCTGTAATTACAATTCTACCATCATCATCAATATCTATCTTGCAGGAATAATCTGCTGTAAGCTGATTAATTGTCTTTCCACCTGAACCAATAACGTCTCTAATTTTATCTGGATCAATCCAAAGTACAAAGACTCTTGGCGCATAGGGAGATAGCTCTGCTGGTTCGCTGATGGCTTCATTCATAGCATTAAGGATATGAAGCCTACCTTGTCTAGCCTGCTCTAGAGCCTGCTCTAAGACTTCTTTATCAATACCAGCAATTTTCATATCCATCTGCATAGCAGTAATACCATCCTTGGTACCAGCTACTTTAAAGTCCATATCTCCTAGGAAGTCTTCTACTCCCTGGATATCACTTAGAACTACGATGTCCTCATCTTCTTTAATAAGACCCATAGCAATTCCAGCAACTGGAGCTTTAAGAGGAACACCAGCATCTAAAAGAGACATGGTGGCTGCACAGATAGAGGCTTGCGATGAGGATCCATTAGAAGATAGGACCTCTGAAACTACCCTGATACTATAGGGGAAGTCGTCTTCTTCAGGAATAACTGCAAGTAGGGCTTTTTCACCCAGTGCTCCGTGGCCAATGGCCCTTCTATTTGGTCCTCTAATTGGTCCTGTCTCCCCTACTGAGTAGTTAGGAAAGTTGTAGTGGTGCATAAATCTCTTAGTCTCATCCAGTTCTATCCCATCAAGACGCTGGGCATCCCCTAGAGCACCTAGGGTTGTAACACTTAGAGCTGAGGTTTGACCCCTAACAAAGTAACCAGAACCATGAGTCCTTCTTAAAAGGCCGGTTTCTGTTGTAAGTTGTCTGATTTCGTGACTCTTTCTACCATCGGGCCTGTGGTTCTCCTTGACAATCATCCTTCTCATAACGCTTTTTTCAACATCCTTGAAAAAGCCCATAAGCTCAGGCTTTGCCTCTTCAAGATCTTCATTGGCCTCGCCGTATGCTGCAAGCATTTCTTCAGCCAGCGCGTCAGTTGCCTCCTGGCGAGCCTCTTTATCAAGGCTCTGAGCAAAGATATCAGTGAGTCCTTGGCTTACCTGGGCCTCAACAAAGGCCTTGTTCACATAATTAATTTCAGGAGCCACATATTCCTTTTTAACAACTCCTGTTTCTTCAACTATTTCATCAATAAAATCTACAATACCCTTGATTTCTTCGTGGGCAAGTAGAATCGCTTCTAGAACCTTTTCTTCTGAAACTACATTAGCCTGGGCTTCAACCATAAGAACAGCTTCCCTGGTACCAGCAACTATCAAGCTAAGATCAGACTCAGCAAGTTCATGTTCAGATGGGTTAAGGATAAACTCCCCATCTATATAGCCAATTTGCATGGCGCCAATAGGTCCTAAAAAGGGGATATCTTCAGCTAAACTTAGGGCAATTGAAGCTCCTATCATAGCCACTACTTCTGGTCCTGATTCATGGTCAATACTCATAACCTCAGCGATTATCTGTAGGTCATTCTTATAACTCTCAGGAAAGAGGGGTCTAATAGGCCTGTCCATTAGCCTAGAAGCCAGGGTAGCCTTTTCTGAGGGTCTGGCTTCTCTTTTAATGTAGGAACCAGGTATTCTTCCAACAGCATATAGTTTTTCTTGAAATTCACAGCTTAAAGGGAAAAAATCAATTCCCTCTCTTGGAGCTGCGCTGGTCACGTGAACCATGACCTGGGTATCTTGATAACTAACAAAGACGGTGGCGTCGCTAAGGGGTGCAAATTTTCCGACGACAACTTCAAGCTCACGTCCTGCTAGCATCCTGCGAAAGACTCTTTCTTTCATTATTCCTCCTAGTTTTTTCTATAAATATGAAGAAAAGGCGGGTACTCCCCACCTTTTATTTACGCAGTCCAAGACGTTCGATTAAGCTTCTATAACGCTCAACATCTTGTTTTTTAACGTATTCTAGTAAATTCCTTCTCTTACCAACCAACTTTAGTAGACCCCTTCTTGAGTGGTGGTCCTTCTTATGAACTTTGAGGTGCTCATTAAGCTCATTAATCCTAAAGGTAAGGATAGCTACTTGTACTTCAGCAGAGCCCACATCATTATCATGTAGTCTGTACTCTTCAATAATTGCTTGCTTTTGTTCTTTTGTCATTATTTTCTCCTAAAATTATTCGCTTTAGCCCTGTAGATGTTGGAGAATCATATACAAAGCTAAAGTACCGTTAACAATAATACCATAAGCATTTAAGTTTGTAAAGAAAAAGGCTATTTTAATTGATCTAGATTGTCCATAAGCCAGGCCATAATAGCCTTGGATTCATAAAGAGCCTTACCATCTATATCAAGGCAGGGGATCTGCCTCTTATCTCCAATATGTAAAAGTTCCTTTACCAGACCCCTATCCTTAGAAATATCAAGGATTTCTACATTAAGTCTTTCTTCAACTATAAGGCGTTCCACGCCAGTACAGTGGGGTCAGTAACCTGCAGAAAATAACCTAACCTTCATTTTAGACCTCCTCTGGATGATTATTAAAGTAGTCCCTAGTGGCCTCAACATCCTCAGCAATCCTTGCCTTTAGGGCATCTACATCATCAAACTTCTCTTCTTTTCTTAGATAATGAAGAAACTCTATTCTTACTTCTTCACCATAGATACTCCTATCAAAATCCAAAATATGGGTTTCAACAGAAAAGGGCCTGCCATCAAAAGTGGGAATCCTACCTATGTTGGTTACACTCTTAAAAACAGAGTCAACAAGGTAGGTCTTAGTAACATAGACCCCAGTTCTCAGGGCATAGACGCTCTCATTAATGGTTACATTGGTAGTGGGATAACCTAAAGCCTTACCCACCTTCTTTCCATGGATTACCTTGCCACTATGGCGATAGGGCCTGCCCAGAAATAATCTAAGCTTTTCCATCTCCCCCTGACTCATATATTCTCTTATAATAGTTGAACTTACAATCTTTCCATCAACTACCAAGGCCTCAACGGGAATAGTTTCTATTTCATCGCTATTATACTTACTTCCATTATGGCCAAACTTAAAATCATGACCTACAATAATCTTTTTAAACTCTACCCCCAGGTAATCTAAAAACTCTTTCTGGCTCATCTGCCTAATTTCTTGGGTAAATTCCAGCCCTAAAACCAAATCCACCCCTTCTTCCTCAAGCCTTTCAAGTTTTTCATCACTGCTAATTACTGGTATTACCTTTTCTCCTGTGATTAGCTCCTTGGGATGGTTGGTAAAGGTAACTACAAGGCTAGTAAGTCCATCCTTTCTAGCTTCATCTATAAGAGTAGAAATAATTCTCTTATGGCCTATATGAAGGCCATCAAAATTTCCCATGGTTAGGGCAAAGGGCCCCTTTTTTTTCTGTAAGTCTTCTACACTGCTAAGAATCATCTTCCACCTTTATTATCCTTTCCCTTACAAGAAAGCCTTCCTTCTCACAAAGAGCTGTGCCCACAAAGTTATTATCCCAGTAGATAAGGTACCTGCCCTGCTGGCACTCACTTCTAAAACTATTTATCCTGCCTTGAGCCAAGTCCTCGTAGGTTGTCTTATCTATATCAGCCCTAGCCAAACTAACATTAGTAGCTGGGCAGGTAAGAAAACTCATATCCCCTTTAGAATACATCTCTCTAATTTGGTCTAGACTATAGCAGTCCTCAAGGTCAACCCAGTCATTTCTCAGCCTAACTAGACCCGACATAAGCCCAGCAGTCCCAAGCCTAGAACCAATATCATCAATAAGGCTCCTTACATAGGTCCCCCTACTACAGTGAATCATAAGGCTGCCCTCAAATCCATCAAAATTTAATAGTTCAAGTTTTGAAATAAGAATCCTTCGCTTCTTTCGCTCAATCTCCTGACCCTCTCTAGCATAATCATAAAGAGCTCTTCCCTTATACTTTATGGCTGAATACATGGGAGGAAGTTGGAGACTCTCACCTAAGAAACCCTCAAGCACCCTCTTTAGCTCTTCCTCTTCCACAGCTTCAAATTCATGGTCCACAACCTTTCCCCATATATCCAGGGTGTCAGAACTCTTACCAAGAATGAAGTCTGCTTTATAGATCTTTTCACTCTCTGGAAGCAGATCAATAAATCGAGTGGCCCTACCAACAAAACAGTTAAGAACTCCTGTAGCCATGGGGTCCAGAGTGCCAGAGTGACCTATTCTTTTAAGGCCTAGGATCCTCCTAAGGTGGCTGACAGCCTGCTGAGAAGTCATGTTTTCTGGCTTATAGAGATTTATCTTGCCCCACATGGCTAAGCTCCTTAAGTCTTTCCTTTAAAAGCTCGATGTCCTCAAGATTAAAAGGTGAACCTGCTGCCTTTTTATGACCACCACCTCCAAAAGACTTGGCTAAACCATCAACCAGATAGTCTCCCTTACTTCTTAGTGAGAGTTTCTCCTGGCCATCCTGGTGGTAGACCAGAGCTGCCACTCCTACTCTTTCAATATCCCTTAAGAGAGCAATAACATCATCGGTTTCATAAAATCCCGCCCTATCAAAGTCCTCTTGAGTCAGTTGACAAAAAACCACATCCTCTGATAAAAAAACACTTTTATCAGTGGCTAGGGATAGGAGCTTTAAGAGTTCCAAAGGCTTCTCACCATAAAGATGCCTGTGGATCCTATCAAAGTCAGCACCTGCATCAAGGAGCCTAGCTCCTAGCCTTAGGCTATCAGAAGTTATGGAATCATACTGGAAGCGGTTGGTATCACTTATTAGCGCAATATAAAGAGCCTCAGAAATATTCTTATCCAGCTCCACTCCAAGTTCATCAATAACCATAGCCATAAGTTCACCTGTAGATGAAAGACCACCATAAACAAGGTTAACCTGTCCATAGTCAGTATTAGTTGGATGGTGGTCTATATTTAAGATGGGGAGCTGGTCGTAATCCTTATAAATGGACTGAATCCTTGATAAATTTGCTGTATCCACAGCTATAAGGGCTTCAAAGCTCTCTAAAAGAGGGGCCTTATTTGTCTTCCCATCCATAAATGGCTTAAGGCCGTGGGGAAGTGCGTCTTCACACCAAACCACAGCCTTTTTATTAATCTTTTCCAGAGCTAGTTTAAGGGCTAAGGATGAGCCAAGAGCATCTCCATCAGCCCTAACATGGGGTAGGATCAAGAAGCTCTTGTAGCTCAAAATAAAGTCCTTAGTCTTCTTCAGGTTCATCGCTATATGTGATACCACGAAGCAGCTCCTCCATCTCCATTCCCCGCTCTATAGAATCGTCATAGTAAAATTGGGGCTGGGGAGTATTATAGGTCTTTAGTTCATTTCCTAGTTCCTTCCTAAAATAGCCAGCAGCCTTATTTAGGATGGAAAGAACCTCATCTCTGTCCTCATCGCCTACCCAGCTTACAAAGATTTTGGTGGTCTTCATATCGCTAGCAGTTTCAACATCAAGCACATTTATCATCGAAGGAAGTCTTGGATCTTTTACATCAAAGACCAGTGAAGAACTGATAATTCGCTTTATTTCTTCATTTATTTTACGTAGCCTTTGTTTATTCATTAGTCTAAACTCCTCTGGATTTCTTTAATAATGAAGGTTTCAATAATGTCCCCTTCCTTAATATCGTTGTAATTCTTTATTCCAATACCACACTCATAACCAGTTTGAACCTGGCGGACGTCATCCTTAAACCTTCTAAGTGACGAGACCTCACCTTCGTGGATTACAATGCCGTCTCTTATCAGCCTAACCATAGAGGTCCTTGAAATCTGACCCCTCATAACATAGCCACCTGCAATAGTGCCAACTCCTGGTACTTTAAAGGTGTCCCTTACCTCTATGTTACCTTCCACTACTTCCTTCTGGTCTGGGTCTAGCATACCGCTTAGGGCGTCCTTAACATCATTTACAATGTCATAGATAACCCTATAGGTCCTAATCTCAACATTTTCCCTTTCAGCAACATTTTGAATGTTATTATCAGGTCTAACATTAAAGCCAAGGATAACCGCCTCACTGGCTGTAGCCAGAAGAATGTCAGCCTCAGTTATAGCTCCAACCTGGGACTTGATGATATTTACCATTACCTCATCGGTATTAATCTTATCAAGAGAGTTCTTTATAGCCTCTACAGAACCATGAACGTCAGCCCTTAGAATTACATTTAGGACCTTGGCTTGACCCTCATCTTCACTAATACTATCAAGACTAGCTACAAGCTTAGGTTGTGCAATTCTCTCACTTCTCTCTTTTTCTGCATTTCTTTCTGCATAAAGCCTGGCAGTCTGGTCATCCACTGTTACATAGATTTTCTCCCCTGCCATGGGAACATCATTTAGGCCAGTTATCTCAAAGGCTGAAGAAGGGCCTGCTGTTTTAAGTCTTTTTCCAGCATCATTAATCATAGTCCTAATTCTACCAAAACTAGCCCCTGCAAAGATGTTGTCTCCTATCTTCATCCTTCCCTTTTCAAGAAGGACAGTGGCTGTTGTTCCCATGCGCCTATCTACATTGGCTTCAATAATGGTACCAACACCAGGTCTATCTGGATTGGCCTTAAGTTCCAGCATTTCTGCAACTAGTAGAACCATCTCAAGTAGATTTTCTACACCTTCTCCTGTCTTTGCAGATACCTCAACAGCAATAATATCTCCGCCCCAGTCCTCAACAACAAGGCCGTGCTCTGTGAGTTCCTGCTTAACCCTATCGGGATTGGCAGTGGGTTTATCCATTTTGTTAATAGCAACAATTATAGGAACACCTGCTGCCTTGGCATGGTGGATAGCCTCAACGGTCTGGGGTTTAACCCCATCATCTGCCGCAACTACTAGAATAGAAATATCAGTAATCTGTGCTCCCCTAGCTCTTAGGGTGGTAAAGGCCTCATGGCCTGGGGTATCAAGGAAAACTATTTTCTTTCCATCGATTTTTATTTCACTTGCCCCTATGTGCTGGGTAATTCCACCGGCCTCCTTCTTAGTAACCCTTGTATTTCTAATTGAGTCAAGTAGCGAGGTCTTTCCATGGTCAACGTGGCCCATTACAGTTACTACAGGGGCCCTTTCAATAAGATCTTCCTCGGCGTCCTCAAAGTCAAACATTTCCTCTTCAATCTCTGAAAGACTCTGGGCTCTAACAAGTTTCACTTCATATTCCATGGCCAGGATTTCAGCTTCTTCAAAGCTAATATTTGAGTTGATATTATACATTTCACCTAGTGACATGAATTTCATTATTATCTCAGTGGCAGGTTTTTGAAGCTTTTCAGCCAGCTCTCCTAGAGTCACCACTTCGTCAATTTCAACTTCACTTCCTGCTAGGTCTATTATCTTTTCTTCCTTATCCCTACGGTAGTCTGCCTTAGTTCCTCTTTTTCTCTTTTGCCAGTTTCTTTTAGGGGCATCCTTATCAGGCTCCTCAGCTACAGGGATAGCCTTCTTTAACTTCTTAGGCTTGTCCTTTTTCTTTTCAGGTGCCTTAGCCCTTTTAGGTTCTGGGCTTTCGGCTTTTTTGGGCTCGGGCTTATCACTTGCTAACTCACCCTTAACAAAGTCAATAAACTTCTTATGTTCTTCTTCATCCAAAGTGCTCATGTGATTGGCTACTTCGATTCCTATACTCTCTAATTTAGTGATTAGATTTTTACTGGTCATCTTGTATTCTTTAGCTAATTCATATACGCGTATTTTTCTCAAAGAATCACCTCCTAGATATCTCCTTGATCATCGCTTCAGCCAACTTTCCCCTCTTAACTGCAAATACATGTCTATTACTAACCCCTGTTAGTTTTGACATAGTAGCAGAGTCCGTAAGAACTGCACTAGGCAGGTCCCTTTGGTGGAGAAAGGAGGCAATGGTTTTTTTACTGGTTTCTTCTGAGAAAAGCAGCAGGTCTATACTTCCTTCTTTAAGTGCTCTATCAACAGCAAAACTGCCAGTTACTAAGTTACCGGATTTTGCCGCAAAGCCAAGAAGGCTTAATACTTTAGTTTTCCAAACTTCTCCGGAGTTCATCTATGGTCTCCTGATCTAAACTTGTCTTTAAACTACGCTGTAGGCTCTTGTCCTTGATAGCCTTTTCAAAGCACTCAAGGCTCCTACAAATATAGGCCCCCCTACCGTTGGCCTTGCCCGTCGGATCAAAGAAGACCTGGCCTTCCTTGTTCTTAACTAGCCTAATAAGCTCTCTTTTATCCTTATGCTCAGAGCAGGCAACACATTTTCTCAGTGGGGTTTTATGCTTCTTCATTCCCGGACCTCTCCTTGTCCTGAGTTTCACTTAAAATATCAATTCTAATTCCTGTAAGTTTAGCAGCAAGCCTAGCATTTTGGCCTTCCTTTCCTATGGCTAAAGAAAGCTGGAAATCAGGAACAACAACCTCTGCATTCCTATCTCCTATCAGCCTAACTTCACTAACCTTAGCAGGGCTTAGAGCATTTTCGATAAAGGTAGCCATATCATCAGTATACTCAACTATATCAATCTTCTCCCCGCCAAGCTCATCTACTATGTGGGAAACCCTAGAACCCTTTGGGCCTACACAGGCACCTACTGGATCAAGCCCTTCTCTACCAGCCTGAACTGCCAGCTTGGTCCTACTACCAGCTTCTCTGGCAATAGACTTAATAAGGACATCTCCTTCCATGATTTCAGGAACTTCCAGCTCGAAAAGTCTTCTTACTAGGCCTGGATGGGTTCTAGACAAAACAATTTCTAGTCCCTTTTTACCCTTGACATCCTTGGCTGTCTTGCCCTCTTCTAAGGCCTTGCGTTTTTCATCCTTTACTTCAATTATAAAGCTTCTTAGTCTATCTCCTACCCTATAACGCTCTCCAGGAATCTGCTCTTTTGGTGGCATGATAGCTTCAGCCTTACCAAGATTAAAATAAACTACCCCATTATTGATTCTTTGAATCTGGGAATAAATCAGTTCTTGTTCCCTACTCTTATACTCATCATAAACACTGGAGCGCTCAGCCTCTCTGATCCTTTGGACTACAACCTGCTTGGCTGCCAGGGCTGCAACCCTGCCAAAGTCCTTGGGAGTTTCTTCGGTCTCATAGATATCATCAAGCTCATAAATTGGATTTATCTTCTTGGCTTCTTCTAGACTAATTTCTGTCTCGCTATCCTCTACCTCTTCAACCACTACAAACTGAGTGAAAACCTTAATTTCTCCAGTTACCCTGTCTATACTTGCCCTGGCATTTCTATTCTTTCCAAAATTCTTGCGATAGGCAGTTATAAGGGCTGCTTCTATTGATTCGAAGAGGGTTTCCACCGCTATTTCTTTTTCTTTGGCAATAGCTGCAATAACTTCTGTAATATTATCCATTCTTAACCTCAAAATTCCACAATATTCTTTGCCTTAGATATAAGGGCAAGGGGAATTTCTAACTCCTTTTTAGTACAATCATCTAATACTTTAATGAATTCTTTCTCTTTTTCCACAAGCTTACCGGTAATCATCTTTTGGCCTTCTAAAGTTGAATAAAGATTTACCTGGATTTTTTCTCCCAGATACTTCTTATAGTGCTCATCTTTTTTCAAAATCCTCTCAAGGCCTGGTGAAGACACCTCTAAATAGTATTGTTCCTTTATTGGGTCTTTTTTATCAAGTTCATTTGACAAGAACTTACTTACCATCTCACACTGATTGAGATCCACTCCCTCTGGACTATCTATAAATACTCGTAAGAACCTATTAGGTCCTTCTTTTACAAAAGCCAGATCATATAGTTCCAGCCCATGAGTTTCCAGAAAAGCTGTTAGAATCTCTTCAACTATGCTGCTTACGCTTTTCACCTTAACCTCCTTTATCTATATTAAGAACGAAAGAGTGGGGCCACCACTCTTTCCAAATACTTCATCCTAAAAATTATAGCATAAAAATCCCTAAATTTCAAGCTTTATATAATGTAATCAAAGATACTTTATATAATGTAATCAAAGATACTAATCTGATTACTCTCAGGCATATCTTCAAAGCAGCCCAGGCTTCTTAAAGCCTCTGCGGCAGTTACATTTACCTTGGCCCTTGTTTGGAGATCCTCTACACTAATAAAGGGCTGCTCCCTAGCCTCTACAATAGCCAGGGCAGCACTATGGCCAAGACCTGATATAGATCTAAGAGGGGGCAGTATCTTCCCATCCTCAATTAGAAACTTCCAGGCGTGGGATTTATATAGATCAACCGGTTTAAACTCTAGGCCTCTTGCATACATCTCATAAACTACCTCCATAAGGGCATAGTAGTCTTCCTCCTTTTTTGAGGCACCAGTCTCAGGTATGTGGTTTTCTAAATATGAAACTACCTTGTCAATACCCTGGGTCATGGCCTTGGCATCAAAGTCATCCACCTTTGTTGAAAAATAGCTGGCATAGAAGGCCAAGGGGAAATGTACCTTGTAGTAGGCAATTCTAAAGCTCATTAGTACATAGGCTACAGCGTGGGCCTTGGGGAACATGTAGGAAATCTTATTGCAGGAGTCTAGATACCAGGCAGGTACCTCTACCTCCTTCATAACTGCCAAGTCCTCCTCACTTAGACCCCTTCCCTTTCTGACCCTTTCCATGATGTTAAAGGCGTGGTCCCTTGGAATTCCCATTTGAACTCCATAAACCATTATCTGCTCCCTAGTTGCTATAACATCTTTAATTGTGATAACACCATTTCTCACCAGGTCCTGGGCATTGTTTAGCCATACATTGGTCCCATGGCTAAGACCCGATATTCTTATAAGATCAGATAGGTTCTCAGGCTTTGTATCCTCCAGCATGTTTCTTACAAAACCCGTACCAAATTCAGGTATGCCTAGTGTGCCCTTGCTTATTTTATAGCGGCTATCCTTTAACTCTAACCTTTCAACTGAATTAAAAATACTCAGCACCCCTTCATCATCAAAGCGGACCTGGGAGGAGTCAAAACCTGTCATCTCTTCTAAGTCATGGATAATACTGGGAACATCATGGCCAAGTATATCAAGTTTTAAAAGCTTACCTTCTAGTGCCTTATAGTCAAAGTGGGTTGTTATAACCCCACTAGTTGGGTCATTGGCGGGATACTGGATAGGGGTGAAATTATAGATAGACTGGTCCTTAGGTAAAACAATAATACCTCCTGGATGCTGGCCAGAAGACCTTCTAACACCTGTTACCCTACCAATAATCCGCTCTATCTCCCTGCGGGAAATCTCCATATCCCTTTCTTCAAAGTAGTTAATCACATAGCCAAAGGCAGTCCTATCAGCAACTGTTCCAATGGTACCTGCCTTAAATACATTGTCTCTACCAAAGAGTTCCTCAGTATACTTATGGATTTCTCCCTGGATATTTGGAGCAAAGTTTAGGTCAATATCAGGTTCCTTATTTCCCTCAAAACCCATAAAGGATTCAAAGGGAATGTTAAAGCCATCCTTTTTAAGAAGGCTTCCACAAACGGGGCAGTCCTTGTTCTTCATATCATAGCCATTATCATAGATGGCCTCATCTGCAAATTCACTGTATTTGCAATTCTTACAGTAGTAGTGGGGTGGCAAGGGGTTGACCTCGGTTATACCAGCCATTGTAGCAGCAAAGGAAGATCCCACTGAACCCCTGGACCCAACAAGGTAGCCTGCATCATTAGATTTTTTAACTAGTTTTTCTGCAACTATATATAGTACTGAAAATTTGTTTTTAATTATTGCATTGAGCTCATAGTCAAGCCTGGCCTTAATCAACTCAGGAAGTGGACTACCATACCTGGCTTCAGCCCTGCTATAGCACTTGTTTTTAAGCTCGAGGTCGCTACCCTCTATTTCAGGAGGAAATTTGCCCTGAGGAATAGGGATAATTTCCTCTATCGAGTCGGCAATTTTTATTGTATTATCTATAACGATTTCTTCTGCCCTATCCCCTAGATGAACAAATTCTTCCATCATCTCCTCAGTGGTCCTAAAGTAGTGGTTGCCACTGACCTCCAAGGATAGGTTCTTTTTCTGTCCCGCCCTTACAATATTTCTATAAAGAAAGTCTTCCTTATCAAGATACCTTACATCGCCGGTGGCAACTAAGGGTAGACCTGCTCCATCGGCAAGCTCAATTATCTTCATATGGACCTCCTTAAGCTCATCTAGGCTATTTAAAGTATTGCGCTCAAAATATCTTGAGTACTGACCTAGGGGCTGAAGCTCAACGAAGTCATATTTTTTCATATAATCTTTTAGCTCTTCTTCAGGAGTGCACATTATGATGTTATCAACCAGCCAACCATCACTGCCACTGGAGCCAACCAGAAAGTGTTCTCTATACTGCTTAAGTAAACTTGAGGGTACTAGAGGCTGGCCATGCTCAAGGTAGTTTAGATTTGAAATAGAGGCCATCTCATAAAGTTTCTTTAAGGACTGGGTGTTTTTTGCAAGAAGACTAGTTGTATACTTTCTAGAAGCAGATATATAGTAGTACTGGTCAGCTAGGCTGTTTACCCCGTCAAAGTCCCTTACATCCTGATTTTCAAGTATCCTTAAAAGTTCAACAAAAATCTTTCCACAAACTAGGGCGTCATCAAGGGCCCTATGGTGGTCTAGCTGAGGAATCTTTAATTTTTTAGCAACCTGGTTTAGCCTATGCCTCTTAATATCCCTAAGCACAAGCCTACTAAGAGCCAGAGTATCTACTCCCTGAGGATTAAAGTCATAGCCAAGCTTCTTTGCAGCCACCTGCAAAAAGCCCCTATCAAAATCCAAATTATGGCCAACAATAGGATAGTCCTCAGTGAAGCTCAAAAACTCCCCAAAAACCTCTTTTAGCTCCCTTGCCCCTGAAACCATCTCATTAGTTATACCAGTAAGTTCAGTTATATGATAAGGAATATTCTTATCAGGCTTTACAAAACTATGGTAGCTATCCACTATTTGAAAGTTTTGAATCTTAACCGCCCCTATTTCAATAATTTCATCCCTATCGTTTCTAAGGCCAGTTGTCTCAAGATCCAGGGCTATAAAGGTATCATGAAAGCCATAGTTCTCAATTTCAACAACAGGCTTCTCATCATCATACTCGAGGATTTCCAGACCATAGAGGACCTTAATATCAGATTTTTTGGCCTTTTCAAAGGCTTTAGGAAAACTATGAAAACTGGCAAGATCAGTTATAGCCAGGGCTTTATGGCCCCAGGCCTTGGCTCTGGCCAGATAATCAGCTATATCACTTACTCCATCAATTTCACTCATAGTGGTGTGAAGATGCAGTTCAACCCTTTTTCTTTCGGCCCTATCCATTTTTTCGGGAGGCCTTTCTATTTGGTTTATTCTGCTGGGGAAGAGCATAAGTTCATTATTATAACTATCATACTTAAGGCTTCCCTGAAGACTGTAAAAATCCCCCTTATTAATAATTCCATCAAGGACTTCCTCGTCTTTTTTACTGGTAAAAAACTTACAGCCCATGGAGTTTGTCCCATCATAAATACTTAGCGTGACAAGAACCTTGCCATTTTTTAGGTCTCTTTTATCAATGGAAATAAGCTCACCTGCAATGGAAAGATTTTGGCCCTGCTCCTCTTCTATGATATCTGCAATTTTAACAAAGGGCCCCCTGACCTTCTGGAGGTACTTGTGGGTTTTTTTCTTTTTTTCCTTGGTTTCTTTAATAACCGCATTGTCTTTAACAAGCTGATTTAATTCATCTTTTAGAGCTTCCCTAAAATCCTCTTCTTCTATCTTAGAAGCCACACCTATCAGCTTTATTTCCTGCCAGGGCCAAAAAAAATCTTCAAGCTCCTTAAGCTTGCTATTTAGCCAGTCAGTATCACTTGAGATAAGTTCTAAGCTTCCATCTACTAGCTTATAATCAAGGTCCTCTGGAAGCCCGCCGCGCTCTAGTTTAAAATCCTTTAAAAGGCCAGGAATTGTCCCATCTCTTCTTGTAAAGATTCTAAGGTTTAGACCTAGGGTCTGGCCCAGGCTGGCTTCTAAAGCTTTAGCATCCTTTTGCTCTTCAACTAAAAGATAGAGGTCTAGGCTAAGCTCCTCCTCAAAAAGAAGGGCCTTTACTATTTCAGTGGCCCCAAAATACTCTTCTAGATAAGTATCTAGCTTAAGCATCCAACTCTCCTTTGATTTCTGTCATAAGTCTTTCATAAAGGTCCTTTTCATCAACCTTTTCAATAATCTGACCCTTTTTAAAGAGCAGCCCTGAACCCCTACCTCCTGCTATACCAATATCAGCTTCCCTAGCCTCTCCTGGTCCATTTACAGCGCAGCCCATTATGGCTATAGTAAGGTCCTTGTCTATGCCCTTAACTTCTTTACTAATCCTAGTTGCCAGATTAGCTAAATCCATTTCGCACCTGCCACAAGTGGGGCAGCTAATCACATTTATCCCGCTCCTAAGGCCTAGTACCTGGAGGATCTCCTTGGCCACTGGCAGTTCCTGCCTAGGGTCTCCTGTAATAGAAACCCTCAGTGTATCCCCAATCCCCCTTAGCAGTAGACTGCCTATACCCATGGCAGACTTTATAATGGCTGTTTCATATACCCCTGCCTCAGTAACTCCTAAATGAAGAGGATAATCAAAGTGCTGGGCTAGAAGCTCATTTACTTCTACTGTTAGCCTAACATCAGAGGCTTTAGCAGAGAGGATAATCTTTTCAAAGCCCCTCTCCTCAAAATAAGCCACATACTTCTTCATGCTCTCAAGCATGGCCTGGGAACTTACACCGTATTTATCTAAAAATTCTTTTTCCAAACTACCAGAGTTAATACCAATTCTTATAGCGGCGTCCTTACTCTTGGCCAGCTCCAAAATCCTATCCAGGGCATCTAGAGCCATGTTACCAGGGTTTATCCTGATTTTATCTGCTCCAGCATTCAGGGCAATAATAGCCATTTCAGGATCAAAATGAATATCAGCTACAAGGGGAATATTTATCCTCTTTTTAATCTCTGAAATTGCCAGGGCAGCCTCTTTATTATTGGCTGTAACCCGGATAATCTCACAACCTAGCTTCTCAAGCTCTAAAATTTGCTCCACAGTAGCTTCTATATCCTGGGTCTTAGTTGTAGTCATGGACTGAAGGGCTGGGGGAAAACCTCCCCCTATAATTACATTTCCTATTTTAACTGCTCTAGTCATCAGTTTATCCATTTCTGTATATCAAGGAAGGTCACAAAAACCATAACAAGCATTAAAAAGACAAATCCAGCAAAGTGAATCATACCTTCCTTGTCCGGATCTAAAGGCTTGCCTCTTACCAGTTCTACTATAATAAATAATAGTCTACCGCCATCTAGTGCTGGTATAGGTAGTAAATTCATTACGCCTAGGTTCATACTAAAGAAGGCAGTAAAGAAAACCACCATATAAAAGCCAGCCTTAGTTACCTCATCAACAAGTTTAACCAGACCCAGTGGTCCAGCCACATCATCGCTGGAGCCCTGACCTGTAAAAAGTCTAGAGAAGAAGGTAAAAAAGCTTCCAAAAATTGATAAGATTTGCGACACAGCATACTTAAAAGCACCAAAAAAGCTCTTTTCTCTGCCCTGAACAATACCAATTAGTTTGACGCCTTCTTCTACCATTGGCTCCAAAGTATAGGCCTGCTGGCCTCCACTGGCTTTTTCAACCAGAACCTCAACCTTGTCATCACTTAAATCTATGGCATTTACCAGGTCTTGCCAGTTCTTAATCTTCTGAGAGTCGATTTCTAAGACCTTGTCACCTGCCACAATTCCCGCCTCCTTAGCAGGCCCATCTATTACTTCAGAAATAGTTAGGCTGGGAACTCCTGTGAAGGCATTAAGTCCAAAAAATAAAATTAGTGCTAAAATAAAGTTCATAATTGGGCCAGCAATAATTATACTAAAACGCTGCCAGGCAGTCTTTTCACTAAAAGAATCCTGGTTGGGACTGGCCTCGTCCTCTCCCTCCATTTTGCAGTAGCCTCCTAGCGGAAGAAGCCTTAAAGAATACTGGGTATCCCCCTTGGTTCTCGAGAAAATAGCTGGCCCCATTCCTAGGGCAAATTCATGTACTCTTACTCCATTTTTCCTTGCCATAATAAAGTGGCCGAACTCATGGAAAAATACTATTAAGTTAAATATTATTATAAAATTTATAAAGGTAAGCATATTTATTTCATATTCCTTCTAATTCTTTCTTCCTCCAAAAGGAGGTCTTCTAAACTCTTTGGTTCAAAGAATTCTTCTTCAAAGCTGGCCTCTAGCCCATCAAATAAATCCCTCAGACTTATTTGATCTTTAAGATATCTTTCTACCAGGATCTCATTGATTGTATTAAGGCAAAGCGGCCTGTTGCCTCCCTCTTCTAGTGCTCTATAACAGTAGCTAAGACTAGGGTATTTTTCATGATCTAGGGGCTGGAAATTTAAGGAAGATATTTGATTAAAATCCAGTCTTTCCAAATCCAAAGGCCTTCTATTTTTCTCATGAAGCGCGTAGTGGATGGGCTGGCGCATATCTGAAATACCCAGCTGGGCTAGCACACTACCATCTTTATACTGGACCATTGAATGGATAAGGCTCTCTCTGTGAATAATCACATCAATCCTTTCTGGCTCTATTCCAAAGAGCCAGTAGGCCTCCATTACCTCAAGCCCCTTATTCATAAGGGTGGCAGAGTCAATGGTTATCTTTAGACCCATGGACCAGTTAGGGTGTTTAAGGGCATCACTAGCCTTTTTAGTCAGCATTTCACCCCTACTTATATCCCTAAAAGCCCCACCTGAAGCAGTAAGGATTAACTTTTCTACTCCCTGGCTATTATTACCCTCCAAACACTGCCAAATGGCACTGTGTTCTGAGTCAACAGGAAGGATAAGTCCTCCATGTTTTTTCTCAAGGGCCTTTAGAAGCCCCCCTGCGCTTACTAGGCTCTCTTTATTAGCCAGAGCTAATTTACCACCAGTCTCTAAAACCCACCAGCTTGAGGCAAGGCCCGACATACCCATCATGGCATTTAGGACTATATCTGCCTCCTGGTTTTTAATAAGGCCCTCCAAGTCTTCTAAGCCTAGTATCTTGGTATTTTGATAGTGGCTTCCCAGCTCATTTCTTTTATTTGATGTAATCAGACAGTAGTCTGGTTTAAACTCTTCAATTATTTCCTTGGCCCTGGAAATAGAGCTATTAACAGTAAAGTAACTTAGTTTAAAGTTACTATCTCTAGCAATTACATCCAGAGTCTGGCTGCCAATAGAACCACTGGCGCCTAACAAACCTATTTTTTTCATAATTACCCCACACCTAAGTATACACCAGAAGGCTTATAGATTCCACAGCTTGATTATGACAATAAAAAAAGGAGCCAGGCTCCTTATAGTCTCTATTAGAAAAAATTATGCATCATATATAGTAAGACACTGGAAAACATAACAGATATAAACCTATCTAAAATACCACCATGACCAGGCATTACAACTCCAAAGTCCTTAACCTTACAGCTCCTCTTAATATAACTACCGAAAAAATCTCCAAGCTGGGCAAAAACTCCTCCTAAGACTCCATAGATTAATAGGACTAAATAAGAGATATCTGGCACCATAATAGCTGCAACTAAGAAAACTAAGAGAAGACCACCTAAAAGGCCTCCTAGAGCACCTTCAACAGTTTTGTTAGGGCTAATACTTGTATAATGGGTCTTTCCAAAAATATTACCTATATAGTAGGCAAAGGTGTCATTGCCCCAGGCCAAAACCAAAGCCAAAAGGTATAGGTTCTTGATTGGAGAAAAGGCTATTAGCCTGTAGAGAAGGATAAAGGGTATAAGAACAAAGAAATATGAAAAACCATTCATCTGGGTCCTTCTCAAATCAAGGGGACTCATTACAAAACTAAGCCCTAAGGATACTATCAAGTAAAGAAAACCTAGTGCCATGGCCAGATCCCAGGGTAAAAAGAAGCTAAGCACAACAAAAACAGCACTTACAAAGTCGTCTAACCGGTAGGAAGAACCCAGGGTTCCTTTGAGCTCCATCATGCTAAGTAGGGTAATCATAATTACTGCAACTCGCAGCGCTAACCCGCCAATCCACAAGAGCCCCAATAATAATACTATTCCTACAGCTGCAGTTATTAATCGTTTATTCATCTTCTACCCCTCCAAATCGTCTGTTCCGTCTTGCAAAGTCTTCTAGGGCCTCCATATAGCTTTCCTTACCAAAATCAGGCCAGTAAACCGGTGTAAAATAAAGTTCACTGTAGGCAAGCTGGTAAAGAAGAAAATTACTAATTCTTAATTCTCCGCTAGTCCTAATTAAAAAATCTACTTGGGGCATACCAGCAGTATAAAGATAGTCTTCAAAACTCTCTTCATCAACTTTTTTAATACCCTCTGCAATTATTTGATTTACAGCTCTAACTATTTCAGCCCTGCCCCCATAACCCAGGGCTAGGCAGACGTGGATCTTGTCATTATCAGCAGTAGACTTTATAGCCTTTTCTAATACAAATCTAACTGGAGGCTTAAAAAGAGACAGGTCCCCCAGAATATGAATTCTAGCCCCTTCTTCTATCAGTTCAGGAAGCTCTTTATTAAAAAACTCAATAAGAAGGTTCATAAGAAAAGTAACTTCTTCTACTGGTCTTTTAAAGTTTTCTGTACTAAAGGCGTAAAAGGATAGATATTTAATACCAAGATCCTTTGAGGTCCTAATAATGTGTCTGATATTTTCAGTTCCCGCTCTATGGCCAGCAGATCTCGGTAGCCCCCTACTCTTAGCCCACCTACCATTACCATCCATTATAAAGCCAACATGAATTGGAATCATTAGACCGCCATTATTTCCTGGGTTTTATTTTCGACAAGCTTATCGATATCAGCAACAGCCTTGTCTATAGACTTTTGAACCTCTTCCTGGGCTTTGATGGAATCATCCTCTCTAACGTCTCCATCCTTTTCCATTTTTTTGATAGTCTCAATGACATTTCTTCTTTCATTTCTTATTGTCACCTTGGACTCTTCACCAAGTTTTTTAACAAGTTTAGTAAGCTTAAGCCTGTTTTCCTCAGTTAAAAGAGGAAGATTAAGCCTAATAACCTTACCATCATTACTGGGATTTAGAGATAGATCCGAATTCAAAATTGCCTTTTCAATACTAGGTATTGTAGTTTTATCATAGGGTGAAATTAGAATAAGTCTGGCTTCTGGTGCAGAAACAGATGCCATTTGATTTAGGGGGGTATCGGTGCCATAATAGTTAACCATTATCCTATCCAAAATACCTGGATGGGCCCTTCCTGCTCTGACGCTAGAAAGCTCATCTTTTAAAAAATCCAGAGCCTTGGCTATACTAGTATCCAGTTCTTTATATAATTGCTTCATAAAATTTACCTCCTAATAATGGTTCCTTTTTCTTCATTTTCAAGGGCTTCAATTAAACTATTATCTTCCTTCATGCTAAATACAAAGCTGGGAATACCATTTTCCATAAGTAGGGTAGCAGCTGTTTGGTCCATAACCTTTAAGCCTCCCACAATTATATCTCTATAACTCATACTTGAGTAACGCTTGGCATCACTATGAAGGACTGGGTCTTTATCATAGACCCCATCTACAGTCTTGGCAAATAACACAATCTCAGCCTCTATCTCAGCAGCTCTAAGAGCAGCTGTTGTATCGGTTGAGAAAAAAGGATTGCCAATTCCCCCAGAAAAGATAATCACCCTACCCTTTTCCAAGTGGCTTAAGGCCTTCCTTCTAATGTAGGCTTCAGCAACCTTAGGCATTTCTATGGCTGACATAACCCTAGTAGGAATATCAAACTTCTCAATGGCATCCTGTAGAGCCAGGCCATTTATTACTGTAGCCAGCATTCCCATATAGTCTGCAGTTGAGCGGTCCATTTCTCCACTACTTCTGCCCCTCCAAAAATTGCCTCCACCAACAACTATGGCAATCTCATAGCCCTTTTCATATAATAGCCTGATTTGGTCGGCTACCTTGAAAAGTACCTGATCATCAATGCCAGTTCCTGAGGCGGGGGCTAGTGCTTCTCCACTTAGCTTTAGGAGTATACGCTTATAATCCAAATCTTCCTCCAATTGACACTTAATATATTTATAATTGTAACATCCTTTAATAATTTCATCAAGTTTACAAAAAAAAGGCC
>LFRM01056743.1_pt1 | contig 37018 bp, 38 predicted proteins | sample 618341 | NCBI WGS metagenome assembly LFRM01 (sample SAMN03654438, study PRJNA283298) | anaerobic digester metagenome | isolation source: pool of bioreactors CSTR01a, CSTR02a, and CSTR03a thermophilic anaerobic... | place: Denmark: Kgs. Lyngby | collected 2014-05-21 | reverse complement strand
AACCCTTGCAATCGACCTCAAAGGCTCCACGCTGTTTGGTTTTCAAGGAACATCCGCGGCTTCTCGCCGCTGCATTCATTATGTTAGCACCTTGCCCGCGAACTTGTCAACACCAACTGGGCCGCTTCTCTTGCCGCCCGGCCGGCTGTTGACCGGTTCAGCTCGCGAAGGCCATTCTATTTCGACGCGAGTTCCAAGTCAACAGCCAATTCCATCCATGTACCCTGCGTCAAACCCAGGCCACCCCCGCGTCCGGCTCCCCGTCCTCGGCTCTCGGCGCCCGGCACCTGAGCTCCCGCACCCACCTCAGTCGTCCAGGTCGTCCCCGCTCTTTCCCGACACCCGGGCGATGCCGACGATCTCGTCGCCGCCTTCGAGAGTCATCACCTTGACGCCCCGGGCGTACCGGCCCATCTGAGGGATGTCTTTGATCTGGAACCTTATGACGTAGCCCATGGCCGTCATGAGCATGACCTCGTTCTCCTGCCGCACCAGCTTCACCCCGACGATCCTGCCGGTCTTCGGCGAGAGCCCTATGGCCTTGAGGCCCTTGCCTGACCTGCGCTGGCTGCGGTACTCCGTCACCGGCGTGCGCTTTCCGAATCCAGCGCTGGTGATGATGAGGACGTCGGCGGTGTTGCGCGCGATGTCCATCCCCACCACTTCGTCGCCGGACTCCAGGTCTATGCCCTTCACCCCCGCGGCCGTCCTGCCCATCGGCCTCACCTCATCGTGGTGGAACCGGATCGACATGCCGTCTTTCGTGACGAGCAGCACCTCATCCTCGCCCTGCACCAGTTTGACCCCTACCAGGTTGTCTCCAGGGGCGAGGCTCACGGCGATCAGGCCGTTCCTGCGTATGCTGGCGAAGGCCGAGAGCTCCGTTTTCTTGACAGTGCCCCCTGACGTGGCCATCAGCACAAACACGTCGTCGCAGAACTTCGCCACCGGCATCAGTGCTGTGACCTTCTCGCCGGGATCAACTTCTATCAGGTTGACGATGGGCGTTCCCCGCGCCTGTCTGCTGGCCTCCGGAAGCTCATAGCCCTTGAGGCTGTACACCTTGCCCTTGTTGGTGAAGAAGAGCAGCGTGTCGTGGGTGTTGGTCACGAAGAGGTGCTCCACGAAGTCCTCTTCCTTCGTCGCCATCCCGGTGACGCCGCGCCCTCCCCTGCGCTGGGCCCTGTAGGTGTTCACCGGCAGACGCTTCACGTACCCGGAGTGCGACATGGTGACCACCACGTCCTCGCGGGCGATGAGGTCCTCCATCTCCAGCTCGGAGTAGACCTCGGTGATCTCCGTCCGCCTGTCGTCTCCGAACTTGTCCCGCACCTCCAGAAGCTCCCGCTTGATCACACCGAAGAGCCGCGACCTGTCTCCCAGGATGGCCTCGAGCTCCCCGATGAGCTTGTTGACGTCGGCGTACTCCTGCTCTATCTTGCCCCGCTCCAGGCTGGTGAGGCTCCTGAGGCGCATCTCGAGGATGGCCGTGGCCTGCCGCTCCGTCAGACCGAACCTCTGCATCAAACCGGCCTTGGCATCGTCCGTGGTGCGGGAGCCGCGGATCAGGGCCACGATCTCGTCGATGTGGTCCAGCGCGATCAGCAAGCCCTCCAGCACGTGAGCGCGCTCTTTGGCCTTGTTCAGGTCGTACTGGGTGCGCCGCGTCACCACGTCCTCCTGATGGGCGACGTAGTACCGTATCATGTCGCGCAGGTCAAGCACCCTGGGCTCGCCGTTGACCAGCACCAGCATATTGGCGCCGAACGTCTGCTCCATTGGGGTGTGCCTGTATAGCTGGTTCATGATGACGTTGGCGTTGACGTCGCGCCTGAGCTCTATGACGATGCGCATGCCCTCTCGGTCCGACTCGTCCCTCAGGTCGCTGATGCCCTCGATCTGCCTGTTCCTGGCCAGATCCGCGATGCGTTCGATCAGCTTGGCCTTGTTAACCTGGTACGGGATCTCCGTCACCACGATGCGCTGCCTGTGGCCGCTCATCGGCTCTATCCTGGCGCGAGCCCGCACCTTGATGCTTCCCCTGCCTGTGGTGTAGGCCTCGCGCAGGCCGTCGGTGCCCAGGATGATGCCGCCGGTGGGAAAGTCAGGGCCCTTGATGAACTGCATCAAGTCGGCCACGGTGGCGTCAGGCTGATCGATGAGGTGCACCACCGCATCGATGACCTCCCTCATGTTGTGGGGGGGTATGTTCGTGGCCATGCCCACCGCGATGCCGGATGAGCCGTTCACCAGAAGCTGCGGAAAGCGCGACGGCAGAACCGAAGGCTCCTTCAGCGACGCGTCGAAGTTGGGCACGAAGTCCACCGTGTTCTTCTCTATGTCTGCCAGCATGTACTCTGACAGCCTGGCCATGCGCACTTCCGTGTAACGCAATGCCGCAGGCGGATCCCCGTCGACTGACCCGAAGTTGCCGTGCCCGTCCACCAGCGTATACCTCATGGAGAAGTCCTGCGCCATCCTGACAATGGCGTCGTATATGGCGGCATCGCCATGGGGATGGTACTTACCCATCACCTCGCCCACCAGGGTGGCACTCTTCCTGTAGGGCTTGTCAGCCGTGAGGTTTATATCATGCATCGCATAGAGGATGCGCCGGTGAATCGGCTTAAGCCCGTCGCGCACATCCGGCAGGGCCCTGCTCACGATGACGCTCATGGAGTAGAGCAGGTACGACTTGCGCATCTCGTGTTCTATGTCGATGGGTACTATCTTGCCGCCAGTAGGCTCTGTCACGCGTTCACACCTCTACTCAAATCGAATCATCACACGTCGATGTCAGTCACGTACTTGGCATGGGCCTCGATGAACTCGCGCCTGGGCTCCACCTTGTCGCCCATAAGTATGGTGAACAGCTCGTCCGCGGAGATGGCATCCTCAAGGCTCACCTTGAGCAACGTTCGGGTCTCCGGGTTCATCGTGGTCTCCCACAGCTGCTCCGCGTTCATCTCGCCGAGACCCTTGTACCGCTGCACATTGGCGCTACTTCCCTTTCCCAGCCTGCTCAGGGCCTCCTCCAGCTCCTGTTCGCTGTAGGCGTAGACCTCCCTCTTCCCTTGCCTCACAGCGTACAGCGGCGGCTGCGCGATGTACACGTTGCCGTTCTCGATGAGAGGCTTCATGTAGCGGAAGAAGAACGTCAAGAGCAACGTCCTGATGTGCGCGCCGTCCACGTCGGCATCCGTCATGATGATGACCTTTCCGTAGCGCAGCTTGCTCAGGTCGAAGTCCTCGCCGATGCCGGTGCCCAGGGCGGTGATCATCGCCCTGATCTCCTCGTTGTTGAAGATCTTGTCGATCCTGGCCTTCTCGACGTTGAGGATCTTGCCCCTGATGGGCATTATGGCCTGGAACCTTCGGTCGCGCCCCTGCTTGGCCGAGCCTCCGGCGGAGTCGCCCTCGACGATGTATATCTCGCAGAGGTCCGGATCGCGTATGGTGCAGTCAGCTAATTTTCCTGGGAGACTGGACACCTCCAGCGCAGACTTGCGCCTGGTGAGCTCCCGGGCCTTGCGCGCCGCCTCCCTGGCGCGAGCCGCGGAGACGCACTTCTCCACTATCTTCTTGGCCGTAGACGGGTTCTCGTCGAAGTAGGTGCTCAGCCCCTCGCTGACGATGCCGTCCACGATGCCCCGGATCTCGCTGTTGCCCAGCTTCGTCTTGGTCTGCCCCTCGAACTGCGGGTCCTCCAGCTTCACGCTGAGCACGCACGTGAGGCCCTCGCGCACGTCCTCGCCGGTGAGGTTATCGTCGTTGTCCTTGAGGATGTTGGCCTTTCGAGCGTAGTCGTTGATGCTCCTGGTCAGCGCCGACCTGAAGCCCGAAAGGTGCGTACCACCATCGGTCGTGTTGACGTAGTTGGCGAAGGTCAGCATGGTCTCCGTATAGCCGTCGTTGTACTGCAGCGCAGCCTCCACCGACACCTTCTCAAGCTCGCGGCGGATGCATATAACATCAGAGTGCAGCACGTCCTTCTGCCTGTTCAGGAACTGCACGAAGGAGCTTATTCCGCCCTCGTAATGGAACGAGGCCTGCCTGCCGTCGCGTTCATCGTGAAGCTCTATCTTTATCCCTGCGCTGAGGAACGCGAACTCCCTCAGCCTGAAGGCCAGCGTCTCGAAGGAGAAATCCACAGTCTCAAAGATCAGAGGATCTGGCTTGAACCTGACCAGGGTGCCCGTGTCCTCGGCCTTTCCCATGATGGCCAGCGGCCCCTGCGGGGCTCCTCTGCGGTAGAGCTGACGGTGGACGTGGCCGTCACGCTTGATCACCACCTCCAGCGTCTCTGACAGGGCGTTCACCACCGACAGGCCCACGCCGTGCAGTCCTCCGGAAACCCGGTAGCCTCCGCCGCCGAACTTGCCGCCTGCGTGGAGCATGGTGAGCACTACCTCCACGGCAGGCTTGCCCTCCTTCGGGTGAACATCGACGGGGATGCCTCTGCCGTTGTCCTCCACCGACACGGACCCGTCCCGCCCGATGGTGACGATGATCCTGTCGCATGCCCCTGCAAGCGCCTCGTCTATGCTGTTGTCGACCACCTCATAGACCAGGTGGTGCAGGCCTCTCGCGTCGGTGCTGCCGATGTACATGGACGGCCGCCTGCGCACGCCCTCCAGGCCCTCAAGCACCTGAATCTGGTTGGCGGTGTAGGTTGTGTCGTTTCCGTTGCTGCGCCCTACCGGGATATCCAAGCGTATTCCTCCGTTCCGTAGCCGCCACAAAATCGCCGTGGGGCCGGTGAGGCACCACGGCGCTCTAAGAACATTATACACCAAATCGCCGCTCTCCACGTGATTCCGGAGAGCTAACCCCCACTGGCGATTTCTTGAGCACCAGCGCGCCCGCCGCGCGCTTTCCGGAAGTATTCGAGATACGTGGGACCAGCATGCTCGAGTACGAGCTCTTCGTCGATGTCGGAAGGCCTGCACCCTGCCGCCAGCATCACCATGCAGCCGATCATGACCCGCACGCGAACCCGCCCCGCCTCGCTATCCAGCGCACCCGCCGCAACAAGCGCCTCCACTTCCTCCGCGCACTCGTCCATCACGACGCGGCGAGCCCGCGCAAGATCCCAGCTACTTGCCTTCTTGAGCTCGTCCACGACGCCAGGTCCAAGCTCGCTTACGAATCCGGCGCCCACTGCCTTGACCTCGTCGTCCGAAAGCCACGGCTCCTTCCGCAACACCTTCACGGCCGCCATGGCAGGCGCGCTCAGGTTCTCCCGCTGCCATCGGTGCCAGCCCTCATCGAGGAGCAGCAGCCGCTCCAGCCTGCGCCTGACATCCTCGTCATCCACCCGCGTGGCCACCGACTGGATCAGCTCCCTCCGGCGCCAGGGCAGGCGGTCAGGGCTCGGGCTCAGTGCGTCAGAGTCGAGGCCGTCAGGATCGGGAGGATCGTCGTACAGCTCCCGGTTGGCTTGCTCCTCAGGCTCCTTCCACGCCATCGCCGGCCTGATCTGGCCGATCCGAAACCGCACCTGGCTCACCACCTCGGCCCCCGCGGCCTCGTTGATGCGCGCCGCCAGATCGGAGCTGATCAGCGATAGCTGCTGCGCCCACACCGGTTCCTCAACCGTCACGTACAGCGCCTTCCCCCTCACCATCGTCGCCATGGACTTCACCTTCAAGCTGGGCCCGATCTCCTGGTTCCACACGTGGATCGCCATGGAGTCCCTCAGCCGCGTCGTGAGGCCCTGCCGGAAGATGTATCCCCGGAGCGCATCCCCCAAACGACGAGCCATTGTCAGAAACCTCCCCGTGTGCTATGGCGAACACTCTGGCGCCGTCGGGCATCAGCCCCACGCAACCCGGCTCCACGCTGGTCAAGAGGGCCTGGCACCCGCTCTCCACAAGCTCCATGAGGCGGATCCGCCTGCCGGCGTCCAGCTCCGAGAGCACGTCGTCAAGAAGCAGGACAGGCCGTTCGCTCACCCTTTCGGTGATGAAGTCCACTTCGGCCAGCTTCAGCGCCAGCACCGCGCTCCTCTGCTGCCCCTGCGATCCGAAGGCGCCCAGATCGACGCCGTCCAGCTCGAACCTGAAGTCATCCCTGTGAGGCCCTGCCAGCGTGACGCCGCGCGTCAGCTCCGCCTGGCGAAGCTGCGCAAGGCGGAGCCTGAAGGCCTCCGCCACCTCTTCGACGCCGCCTTCCGGGCATTCCACCGATGGGCGATAGACCAGCGCCAGCTCAGCTTCGTCCCCGGCTATCCTCCTGTGGGCGTCACGGGCCCGCCCGCTCAAGTCCAGCACCACCTGGGCCCTGCGCACCGTAATCCTCGCCCCGGCACCCACCAGCTGCTGGTCCCAGGCCCTCAGCAGCTGCCCTTCGGCGCTTGGATCCGTCTTCACGCTGAACCTTCCCTGGCCCATCTGCTTCAGCAGGGCGTTTCGCTGCGCCAGCGCCTTGTTATAGGTCTCTAGCCAGCTGCGATAGGCCGGGCTGACTTGGCTTATCTCAACGTCAAGAAAGCGCCGCCTTTCGGAGGGAGGACCCTTCACCAGGTTGAGGTGATCCGGCGTGAACATCACCACGTTGAGGTAGTCCGAGAGCTCCGATGGCCGCACCCTCCTGGATCCGTTCACCCTTGCCAACCGGCGACCTGACGCCGAAACGCTGAGCTCCAGCCGTACCGGCCCCAGGCTCCTTTGGACTTGCAGCTGGATCCGGAACAGCGGCTGCCCCCATCGGATCATGTCGGCGTCGCGGGCAGCGCGGTAACTCCCGCCTGTGGACGCAGCGTAGACCGACTCCAGCAGGTTGGTCTTGCCCTGCGCGTTCAGGCCGAGGAAGAGGTTGAGGCCCTTCGCCAGCTCGATCGCAACGTGCCGGAAGTTGCGGAAGTCCGTAAGCTCAATCCGATTCACCCACACTGCGAATCATCACCTGCTTGCCTGCGAACTCCAACACGTCGCCCGGACGGAGCTTGCGCCCGCGCCTGGTCTCCACCTGGCCGTTGACCTTCACGGCACCATCGGAGATCCAGTGCTTGGCCTCGCTCCCGGCCCCCACGAGCCCGGCAAGCTTGAGGGCTGCCCCCAGCTGGATGTAGTCGGTGTGGATCCGCAGCGTCGTCATCATGCTGGGGACGTCACCGGCATCAACAGGTACGTGTAGTCAGTATCGGAAGGGTCCTTGACCTCAACTGGGTGACGGAAGCTGGTGTATCCCAGCGTCACCTCTTCGCCGTCAAGCACGCGCAACACGTCCCTTATGTACCTGGCGCGCATCGCCACCTGCACGTCGGCGGCCCCCTGCAGTGACACGGGTATGTCCTCCACCGCGTGGCCAGCCTCGGGCGTCACGGCGCTTATGGTGAGGAAGCCGGAGGCCATTCCCTGATCGCCAGTGTACGACATGCGAACGGCACTGAGCTCGTCCTTGCACATTATGGACACCCTGTCCACAGACTCCAGGAGCTGAAGCCTGTCGCACGTGATCTTCGTGGGGATGTTCTGCGGGAACACCTGCTTGACGTTGGGGAACTGCCCCTCCAGCAGCCTGGTTATGTAGGTGGTGGGCCCCACCTGCACCATGGCGTACTTGTCGGTGAGGGCCAGAGACACCAGCCGGTCGCCCTCAGCGGACAGGTTCCTCTCGATCTCTGCCATGGCCTTCGCAGGGATCACGGCTGAGGCCGTTTCCTCCAGCCCACCCTCTAGCGCCATCACGCGATGGGCCAGGCGGAACGAGTCGGTGGCGATCATCATCAGCCTGTCTCGCTCCAAAGTGATGGACAGACCGGTCAGGACCGCCCTGGAATCATCGGTGGCAGCGGCCGGCAGTGTTCTCCTGATCATGGTCTTCAGCCCCGTCTCCGGGATCATCCAAGTGTGGCTCGCGGCGATCTCCGGCAGCGCCGGGTACTCCGCAGCGGGCATGGTCTTCACCGTGAAGGAAGACCTCTCCGAGACGATTTCCGCCGCGTGGATGTCCTCGCGGTACGTGATTGACACCTCCGCGTGAGGAAGCCTCCTGGTGATGTCGGAGATGTACCTGGCCGGTAGCACCATGGCTCCGTCTCGTTCGATGGTGACGGGGATGAAAGTCTCGATGCCGAGGTCGAGATCGTAGGCTACGATGCGCAGCCCCTGCGATGTAGTCTCCATGAGGATCCCGGAAAGCACGGCCATGGCCGGTTTGGCTGCCACGGCTCTGTACACCGCTTGTATTCCGTTTACAAGGGCCGCTTTAGAGCAAGAGATTTTCACGCTACCTAACCTCCCCAGAAACCTGTCTGACAGGCATACCTGGCTACTATGAGTAATACCTTATTAGGATAATGTACGTCAGCCGTCGTAGTAGTAGAGCCTGTGGATATCTGGATAAGTGTTAACTCCACAGCTACGCTTGGCGCCTGGTGGTGGAAAGCCCTGTGGATTGCAAAGAGGATTTGATAGCAGATCCTCACACATATCCACAGGAGGAGAAAGGCAGGGCAGCTTTCAACCGCTTTTCAACACGCTTTTCACAGCATGTCCACAAAGACATCAACACCCTGAGCCTATCTCTTGTGGAGACGGGCGATTATGTCTTTGATGTCGGCCTCCAGTGCCGCATCGTTCCTGAGATCCTGCTGGATCTTCTCGCAGGCGTGGATGACGGTGGTATGGTCGCGCCCGCCGAACTCCTCGCCGATCTTCGGAAGCGACATGTCAGTGAGCTCACGGCAGAGGTACATGGCGATCTGCCTGGGCAGAGACACCATGCGCACGCGCGTCTTCGATTTCATTTCGGCGACGTCGATGTGGTAATAGTCCGCCACCACCTGCTGAATCATCTCCGCCGTCAGCTGCCTGGACCTGGCCGAGGGCAGGATGTCGCGCATCGCCTCGGCCGCCACCTCCACGCTGAGGGGCTTCTTGTTCAGGGCGGCGAAGGCCGTCACGCGGATCAAGGCGCCTTCCAGCTCGCGGATGTTTGAATGCACGTGCTGGGCGATATACTGGAAAACGTCCTGCGGCACGTCGAGGCCCTCAGCGGCGGCCTTCTTGTTCAGGATAGCCATCTTCGTTTCAAAGTCGGGAGCCTGGATGTCGGTGATCAGGCCCCATTCGAACCTCGAGCGCAGCCTGCTCTCGAGGGTGGCGATGTCCTTGGGAGGGCGGTCTGACGAGATCACTATCTGCTTGCCAGCCTCGTAGAGGGTGTTGAACGTGTGGAAGAACTCCTCCTGAGTGCGCTCCTTGCCGGCGAGAAACTGGATGTCGTCGATGAGCAGCACATCAACGTTACGGTACCGCTCGCGGAAGGCATCGGTGGTCTCGAAGCGGATGGCGTTGATCAGCTCATTGGTGAACTGCTCGCATGGAACATACACTACCCTGGCGCCTGGATACAGCTGCAGCACCTGGTGGCCTACGGCCTGCATCAAGTGGGTCTTTCCTAGGCCCACCCCTCCGTACACGAAAAGAGGATTGTAGGTCTTGCCCGGGGCTTCCGACACCGCCATGGCCGCGGCATGGGCAAACCGATTGGAGAGGCCGACGACGAAAGTCTCAAAAGTGTATTTCGGGTTCAAGACGGTGGTGGGCGGCGCGTCGTCAGTCACGGCTACGCTCGGCGCAGGTCGCGCGTCAGACGCAGTCGCTGTCTGCTTTGGGGCATCGCTCCCGCCAGACCTCGCCTCAGGGCCTCGCTGCGAGCCATCTCGGTGCTCCGCCGCTTGATCTGGGCTTGCCGCGGGGGCCTGGGCCTGGGTTTGGCCTTGCGCCTGCGCGGTGGCGCTGGCCGCGCCGGCCTCCTTGGCAACGAAGCGCACGGTATACGGTTTGCCGGCCAGATCGCGCATGGTGGAAGCGATCAAGTGAGAGTATCGCGTCTCCAGCCAGTCGCGGGCGAAATCGTGCGGCACCTGGACGACGATGGTATCGTCTGACCAAGCCACAGGGACACTCGTCCTCAGCCAAGCATCGAAGCTTGGACGGGACAGTTCCCCTTCCAGCACTTGAAGAACGTCTGCCCAAAGCGCAAAGATCTCTTGGGACACTTAGTTACCCCTCACATGACAGAAATACATGGACCATGTCTACTTGAAGATGTAGCCGAGGAAGTCGATGCCTCTGCGGGTCAGCTTGCGTTTGCCGCCTTCCATGCTCACCACCAGGTTGAGCTCCTCCAGCGTCACCAGGTCTCTGTAAGCAGTGCTCAGGCTTATGTCCAGCTCCTTGGTGACCACGGAGGGGCCCACCTCCCCCATCTCCGCTATGAGCAGGAAAACCTTCTTCTGGCGTGACGTCAGGGCGGCGTCGATGGCCTCGTCAGAAAGCTCGTGGCCATCACCGGATGCTTTCGATTTCGGCTGACCCTGCTCCATCTTCGACTGAACGGCCTGGACTTCCTGCATCGGATCAGCCGCGCTAGCCGGCATGGCAGAAGTTAGCATATCCCCAGACCGCTTGCGCAATTCAGCGGAGGAAGAGGCTTTCGAAGATTCGGGAAACCGCGACGGAGCTTCGAAGTCTGGCTCCTGGCCCCGCTCATGATCGGACGGATCCGCATCGGGTTCGGAGGCGGGTGGCGGCACATGCGTGGACGAGATGGTCAGCACACAGCCGCAGTCCAGGTTCTCTTCGATCGTGACGGTGCCCCCCATCAGCTCCATGGATTCCTTTATTATTGGGAGACCGGAGCCCACGCCTTTTATGTTAGACAGCAGCTTTCCTGAGGCCGTAGTGAATCCAGGCTGGAACGCCCGGCGGACGTCAGATATGCCTGGACCGTGGTCCGAGATGCGCACCGTGTTACCGTCGGGGAACACGGTGACGATGGCGTCACGAAAGTCGGCGTGAATGAGATTCTCAAGGGCTTCGCGCAGCACTATATATGGGATACTGCCGCCTTTTTCGCGGCAGAGCGCGTACACCTTGGCGGATGCATCTTCCACTACCTTGCTGAAGTCGGAACCTGCAAGATCGAATGTGCGGGGCAGAGACGTTAGGGAATCATACGATGCTATGCGTACGCTGTATGACGGAGTATGCGCTTCTACAGGCGACGGCGCCTCGGCCGCAACCGTGTTTAGCTGGGCTGGAGACTTATCCACTTTGCCAAACCACAGCTTGAAGAAGCTCATTCCTAAGTGCCCTCCGCCCTTTCGGGATCATGTCACCGCGACACCTTTCAACAGGCAATCCACAGAGATCTGTGGACAAAAGGGACGCCAGCTAGAGATGTTCGAAATTGACCGACTATTATACTCCTTTCTCCGAAACCTGCTAGCGCCTATCGTCGGGAGCCCACGCGCCCTCGATCCGGGCTCCAAGTTATCCACAGCGTTTTCCACACATGTTGAAAACTCTTCAGCAGGTACTCGCGACCCGCCGGTCGCCCACACATCATACACAAGTATTCCACATCCAACTGTGGATATCCTACCGCCATTGGAGCAGACTAATGTGAACGCTTTCACCTGCGAAACCCGAGGTAAGGGGGTTTTTATGCCTTTGCCCACAGGAGATTTCTCGATGGATCGCGCCCATTATCGGGCGTTCGGGGAAAACCCACGCAATTCGCACACGTTGTCCACAGAACAATCCACAGACTGTGCATAAAACGGCCCAGGGCTGGCAATACTCACAGATGTAAGCGGTCGCCGGTGAAATATTCACCGGTTTGCGATTTCCATCATACCAGAGCCGCAGGTCAGGAGGCAATCGGAGCCGGGCCGTCCTGAAAAGCGGGCTTTTCACGTTCCGCGGTTGATGCCGCCCCCAATGGACGTTACACTTCTTAGTGTGTGGCCAGCACCGCGCGGAACGCTGCGCGGTGCATGCCACGCGCAGAAGAGAGGGGCGGCGCTATGATGCTGAGGAACATGGCCAGAGTCGCGCTGATGGCATCCGTGACGGCTGTGCTATCTTGGATCGCCGTCGACCTGCCGTGGAGCCCCGTCCCAGTCACGGCGCAGACGCTCGGAGTGATGCTGAGCGGGCTTCTCCTTGAGCCGCGTGAAGCCGCGCTGAGCCAGGTGGTGTACTTGCTGGCGGGCGCCCTGGGCATGCCGGTGTTCTCAGGGGGCAGGTCTGGAGCAGGGATGATCCTGGGCCCAACCGGAGGCTACCTTGTGGGGTTCGTCCCCGGGGCAGCGGTGTGCTCACTGGTGGCTAGGCTGGCCCTGCGGATGGGGCCAGGCGGAAAGCTGGGGAGGGCTGCGGCGGGCGCTTTAGGTGCTGCCGTCGGAGGCATAGTCGTCGTGGACATGCTGGGAGTGGCGCGGTTGGCACAGGTGGCCAGGATCGGCCTCGCGCAGGCCGTATCCGTAGGCGTGATCCCCTACCTTCCGGGAGATGTCCTGAAGTGCATCGCCGCCGCCGGGGTGTGGATGAGACTGGGCGCCGCGGGCTGGCCGGTGAAGCCGGGTGGGCCGGGCGGCGCAGGGAACGAGCCGGGACGAAGGGAAAGGATGAGCCCCTGAAGTGGCTGGAGCGGCGCCGACGGCACGCGGCCGAGGCAGTGGTAGGCAGGGCCACCAACGGCACAATATGGGAATTTGTGGTTTCTTGACAGCCTATGGGCCCTCGCTTATAATTTAGTCCGGTATACTATCGGTGCTGCTGGCAGGGAGGATAAGGTATTCATGAAGAGAACATATCAGCCTAAGGTGAGGCGCCGCGCGCGCGTTCACGGTTTTCGGGCGCGGATGCGCACTCCCGGAGGGCGCAACGTCATCAGGAGAAGAAGAGCCAGAGGAAGAGTCCGTCTAACAGTGTAGTGCCAGGGCGCCGCCTGTTATGATGCCGTCGCGCGACGGCTTTTCCTTTCATTATGCGGAACTCTTGCTACCGGAGGCACTGGTGCGCAGGCAGACCTTACGCAGACGCGCTGAGTTTCAAAGGGCGTACCGCCAGGGCAAGTCTGAGGCGGGAAAGTACGTTGTGGTTTACGCTGTACCGAATGGTCTGTCAGAGACGCGCGCCGGATATCCTGTAGGCAGGAAGTACGGAGGCGCCGTGCAGCGTAACAGGATCAGAAGGCTGCTTCGGGAATCGCTTCGCCTGTCTTCCCGAGCGCCGAGATCAGGCTATGACCTGGTCCTGGTGCCGCGCGGGAGCATGGCCCTTGAGCGGCCGCATTGCGACCTTGTACTGGCTGACCTTGAAGCGGTGTTCGAGAGAATGGGCCTCTCAGAGAATGTGTAGCCGGGGGGCGATGGGCATGATCGCCAGGGCTGAGCTGTTCGTTATCAGCTTATACAGAAAGTTCGTTTCCCCTCTGAAGAAGGGCCCCACATGCCGTTTCGTGCCTACCTGCTCGGAGTACGCCTTCGAGGCTATCAGGCTTCATGGGGCGTTGAAAGGCACGTATCTCGCCGTGAGACGGGTTCTGCGTTGCCATCCATTCTGCAAAGGCGGATACGATCCGGTGCCCAGGTGAGAGCTGGGGTTCAATTCAGCAGGCTAGCGCCTGAAAGGGGGATGCGCCTCGTTGAGCATCACTTCAATAATGGAAAGCATCATAAGATACTTCGCTGACCTCACGGGCAATCCGGGATGGTCTATAATCATCGTCACAGTCCTCATCAAGATCATCACGCATCCTCTTTCGGTGAGCCAGATCAGGTCGATGGAACAGATCAAGGTCGTCACGCCGAAGGTGAAGGAGCTTGAGGCCAAGTACAAGGGACAGCCTCAGGAATACCAGCGTAGACTGGCTGAACTGTACCGTGACAACAAGATCAACCCGCTGGCAGGATGCCTGCCCAGCCTGATACCGCTGCCCATTCTGATAGTCTTCTTCAGGGTGCTCCAGAACCGCGAGTTCGTCCTGAGCCTCAAGGGTGCCGCAGAAGGCTTTCTGTGGATGCGCGATTTCTCGGTGGCCGATCCCACGTACATCATGCCGATACTGTCTGCGGCGACCACGTGGCTGTCGATGGCGCAGACCATAACCGACCAGTCTCAGAAGAGCATGACCATAATCATGCCGCTGATGATGGGCTGGTTTGCCACGCAGATGCCTGCAGGTGCCGCCATCTACTGGGTAGTGACCAACATCGTCACCATGATCCAGCACTGGGTGATAAAGATCCAGCTTGGCGCCAAGAAGGAGGTGGCCAAGTAGATGCGGGAGATAGAGTCCTTCGGGAAAACCGTTGAGGAAGCGGTTCACTCCGGGCTGAACAGGCTCGGGCTGTCCAGAGATGAAGTGGACGTCCAGGTGTTGGACGAAGGCTCGAGGGGTTTCCTCGGGATCGGGTTTCGTCATGCCAGAGTCAAGCTGGTGAGCCGGGTGGCGGAGAAGGAACCCAACCACAGGGAATTGGTTAGGACATGGCTGGGAATAGGCGATCTAGCGGATGATGATGCCACCGAATCGGGCGACCCCGAGCCAGAAAGCCAGGGGGTTGCAGCTGAGGCCGGCGCCGAACAGGGCTCGCCTGGGCTGGAGTATCTGCAGGGACTGATCCAGAGGATGGGATTGGAAGCCACGGTCACTGAGAAAGAGTCCGAGGGCGTGACACTGTTGGAGGTCGAGGGAAAAGCCCTCGGCGTTCTCATCGGTCGCCATGGAGAAACTTTGGATGCCATCCAATACCTGGTGAACCTGTCGGCGAACAAGCGCGCGCACCTCAGCGGAGATGGGGTGCGGGCCAGGTACGTCGTGGATGTGGCCGGATACAGGCGCAAGAGAGAGAAGGACCTCAAGGAGCTGGCACACGCGGTTGCCAGGCGGGTCCTGGAGGATGGAAAGGATCAGGCCCTGGAACCCATGTCACCTCTGGAACGTCGCGTGGTTCACCTGTCGCTGAAGGATGTGGAGGGCATCGCCACGCACTCCGAAGGCCGAGAGCCTTTCAGGAGAATAGTGATATCTCGGGTCGGCCCTGGCGCGGAATAGTTCTCCTGCCGGGATGACGTTCGGGGAAGTGCGTGCACTGCGATGCGTGCTTCCCCGTTTTCGTTTTCATCGATTGTTTCACGTGAAACAACGGGTGATGGAGGGCTTGCAATGGAATCCATGCTGGGGAGCAGCGGAGACGTAATAGCCGCCATATCCACGCCACCGGGCACAGGCGGAATCGCCGTTATTAGGATATCCGGGCCGGGAGCGTTCCACGTGGCCAATAAGGTGTTCACGCCGGCATCCCCTCGCAGGAAGGCTACGCGAGGATGGCAGGCCCGCTACGGCCGAGTGCACGACGGGAATGGCGTGTTCATTGACGAGGCGATCCTTCTGACGATGCCAGCCCCGCGCTCATACACCAGGGAGGACGTGGCGGAGATCAGCTGTCACGGGGGCACCGCTGTGGCGGCGGCAGTCCTGGAGGCCATCATTAGTGCAGGGGCGCGAAGGGCTGCCCCCGGGGAGTTCACCAAGAGGGCCGTGTTGAACGGCCGGATCAGCCTGCTGGAGGCTGAAGGCGTGCTCCAGATGGTGAACGCCCGAACGGAGCGGGCGCGGCATGAGGCGTCGCGCTTCCTGCGGGGGCGCGGCGGCGAGGTTATCCTCAAGGCGCGGGAGCAAGGCATGAGGCTGATGGCTGCCATCGAGGCGTGGATCGACTTCCCCGAAGACGATGTGCCCCCTGTGGACGAGGAGGCCCTGCGGAGCCAGTGCGCCGAACTGGCGCATTCCCTGCATCAGGCTGCCCGGGAAGCCGCCATGAGCAGGGTTCTGTGGGAAGGCGTCAGTGTGGCCATCGTGGGAAGGCCGAACGTCGGCAAGTCAAGATTGCTCAACGCACTGCTGGGCGAAGAGAGGGCGATAGTGTCGGACCAGCCAGGCACCACGCGGGACATCGTGTCGGAGGTGGCAAACATAAGGGGCATCCCGGTGAAGCTTGTTGACACTGCTGGAATGCGCCGGTGTGCCGACGCCATTGAAGCGATGGGCGTGGAGCGCGCCCGTGGAGCGCTGGCCGACGCGGACATAGCTCTGGCCGTGGTGGACGGCTCCCGGCCGCTCGAGGCCGAGGACTTGGAGATAGTCCAGTCAACCACGGAGGAGCGCAGCATCCTGGTGGTTAACAAGTCAGACCTGCCGTCTGCCATCAGCTCGGATGAGATAGAGGCCGCCGCAGGCGGTCGGTTGTGGATCCGGGCGTCCGCCCTTACCGGCAGCGGACTGGATCGCCTAGAGGACGCCATCGAGTCCCTTGCGCTCTCGCGGTCTGTGTCGGAGAGGTGCGATGGTGCCACTCTCTCCCGCCACAGGCTCGATTGCATCCAGAGGGCTGCTGCGGCGTTTGATGAAGCCGCAGAGGGGGCTTCTGTAGGCTATCCTCTTGACGTGCTGAGCATAGATCTCCGTGCGGCACTGGACGCCCTTGGCGAGATAACCGGCGAGACCACGAGGGAGGATGTTATCGACCTATTGTTCTCGGAGTTCTGTGTGGGCAAGTAAGGGGTCTGGAGGTGACGATGGCTCGTGGATTTTGACGTGATCGTTGTGGGTCTCGGTCATGCAGGCGCCGAGGCGGCGCTGGCATGCGCGCGATTGGGGCTACGCACCCTGGGCATCACCTCAACGATCGACGCCATTGCGTCCATGTCGTGCAATCCCTCCATAGGCGGCCCTGCCAAGGGGCATCTGGTGAGGGAGATCGATGCCTTAGGCGGAGAGATGGGATTGGCCGCTGACGAGTGCTATCTTCAACTACGGATGTTGAACACCTCCAAGGGTCCGGCAGTGCAGGCCTTGCGGGCGCAGATCGACAAGTCGATGTACTCTGCGCGGATGCGGAGGGCCCTGGAACTCCAGGAGGGGCTGCGGCTGCGACAGACCTCTGTCGAAGGCCTGATGGTAAGGGACGGCGTCGCGCTCGGCGTCATCACCGAACAGGGTGAGATCAGCGCGCGGGCCGTGATCATAGCGACCGGTACCTACCTTGGGGGAAAGGTGTTCATAGGCGACTGGCAGGCTGAATCCGGACCGGACCGGAGGCAGCCTTCCATTGGGCTGGCGCGGGAGCTAGCCCGGCTTGGCTACCGCATGCGCAGGTTCAAGACCGGAACCTCCGCCCGGGTGGACGGTCGCACCATCGACTACGACGCCATGACGAGGCAGCCTGGTGACGAGTCCATCTGGGGATTCTCCTTCTTGCGGCCTCCTGAGCCGAGGGAGCAGATGGATTGCTGGATAACGTACACCAACGAGGAAACCCACCGCGTGATCAGGGAGAATCTCCACCGGGCAGCGATGTACTCCGGCGCGATCACCGGCACAGGCCCGCGCTACTGCCCGTCCATCGAGACAAAGCTGGTGCGGTTTCCCGACCGGCAACGCCACCAGGTGTACGTGGAGCCGCAGGGCAGGTTCACAAACGAGGTGTACCTTGCGGGGATCTCCACCAGCTTGCCTTCGAAAGTTCAGGACGAGATGATACGGACTATCCCGGGCCTCGCGGATGTCCACATCATCAGGTACGGATATGCCATCGAGTACGACGTGATAGACCCCAGAGAGCTCAAGCCAACCCTGGAGAGCAAGTATCACCCTGGCCTCTATTTCGCAGGACAGATCAACGGGACGTCAGGCTATGAGGAGGCGGCGGCGCAGGGGCTTATCGCGGGCATCAACGCCGCACTGAGCTGCATAGGCAAGGACGAGCGGCTTGTGTTGGACCGGTCGCAGGCGTACATCGGAGTGCTCATCGACGACCTAGTGTCAAAGGGCACCGACGAACCATACCGGCTGATGACGGCCAGGGCCGAGTACCGTCTGCTGTTGAGGCAGGACAATGCGGACCTCAGGCTCACGCCGCTGGGAAGGAGGATGGGCCTGGTGGATGACGAAAGGTGGCGCCGGTTCTCTCAGCGCTCGGCCGCAATAGCCTGCGTGCGGGAAGGTCGGGAGCTTCCCGACAACCTGCGAGATTACGCCGACGAGGCTGCTCAACAGGTGGCTGTGGAACGCTCCTTTGCCGGTTACATTGCAAAGCAACGGCGCCAGGTGGAGGAGTTCCAGAAACTCGAGAGGTGGGCGATCCCTTCCGACGTTGACTACTCCGCCTTGCATAGGATATCAGCAGAGGGGCGAGAGCGGCTGTCCGAAGCTAGGCCGTCATCAGTTGGCCAGGCTTCCCGGCTCCCCGGGATCACACCGGCGGATGTGATGGCTCTCATCATCCATCTGCGCGAAATGGAGAGGACCGATGACTGAAAGGGACGGTCTCTGCTTCCGCGACCTGATAGCAACCGCAGCCGGCCAGCTGGGCATCGAGGTGACCCAGGAAGCCCTGGACATGTTTGAGGAGTACCGCCGGCTGCTGCTGGCGGCCAACGAGGTCATGAACCTCACCTCCATCACCGATGATGAGGGCATCGCATTGCGTCACTTCGTCGACTCGCTGACATGCATCCTGAGCCCCGCCGCGGCCGACTACTCGAGCCTGGTGGATGTAGGAACAGGCGCAGGGTTCCCCGGGCTGGTGCTGCACATCGTCAGACCTTCCCGGCATACGCTCCTCATCGACAGCGTCGGGAAGAAGGTCAGCTTTGTGCAGCACGTCTGCAGAGAGCTAGGGCTGGAGAACGTTGAGGCGGTGCATGGACGGGCCGAGGACCTGGCGAAAAAGGTGGAGTACCGAGAGAGCTTCGATCTAGCTGTGGCAAGAGGCGTCAGCAAGCTCTCGCCTCTAGCCGAGTACTGCCTGCCCTTCGTTCGTATCGGCGGATGGTTCCTGGCCATGAAAGGCCCTCGCGCGGACGAAGAGTTGGAGCAGGGCGTCAGGGCAGCTCAACAGCTGGGGGGAGCTATGCCGGAAGTCCTGGAAGTGGTGTTGCCGTATGGACACGGTGAACGCAAGCTCATCTCTATAAGGAAGGAAAAGCGGACAGCTTCACGGTTTCCCCGAAGACATGCCGTCATTGCCAAGAACCCTCTCTAAAATCACCCTGGGCTAGCCCATGCCCGAGGCCAGTTTTCGGAAGGACATCGCGATACGTCGGCGAAGTGTTAAGCAGCATCCTTGGGGGGTACAGCAGTGGGGAAGGTCATAGCAGTTGCGAACCAGAAGGGTGGCACGGGCAAAACCACCACCGCGGTGAATCTTGCCGCCTACCTCGCCATGTCGGGCAGGAGGGTGCTGCTGGTGGACATGGATCCACAGGGAAACGCGACATCAGGGTTCGGCATTGACAAGCGGAAACTGAAAGCATGCGTCTACAACGTGCTCATCGAGGACGTGCCGCTCAAGTCGGTGATGGTGCCGTCCGGAGTGGAGGGGCTTCTGGTGGCACCGGCAACTCTGAGTCTGGCTGGTGCCGAGATCGAGCTCGTCAACCTGATGTCCAGGGAGCAGCGATTGAAGAGAGCGCTGTCTGAGGTGCGCATATCTTTCGACTACGTGCTGGTGGATTGCCCTCCCTCACTTGGGCTGCTTACCATCAATGCCCTTACTGCAGCCGACAGCGTGCTTGTGCCCATCCAGTGCGAGTTTTATGCCCTTGAGGGATTGAGTCAGTTGCTGCGTACCATCGAGATGGTGCGATACCATCTCAACCCTGGGCTGGAGATCGAAGGGGTTGTGCTAACCATGTACGACTCCAGGACCAATCTGTCACAGCAAGTGGTGGAGGACGTCAGGCGCAACATCGGGGAAAGGGTATTCGAGACCACCATTCCCCGGAACGTGCGGCTGAGCGAGGCGCCCAGCTACGGCCTTCCCATCCCGCTTTACGACAGTAAGTCTAAGGGTGCGGAAGCTTACAGGAACCTTGCGCTAGAGATCATGAAAGGGGAGGGAGCATGAGCATGGCGGCCAAATCCAAGGCCCTGGGAAAGGGGCTCGGCGCCATATTCCAGCGGGACAACGTGAGCCTTGACGGACCAGGGCTTACTCCGGTGGAACTCCCCATCGACGAGCTGAGTCCTAATCCGTATCAGCCTCGGCGGAAGTTCGACGCGGAAGCCCTTGCCGAGCTCGCGGATTCCATCAAGGCCCACGGGGTGCTTCAGCCCATAGTGGTGAGAAAGAAGGACGGCGCCTACCAGATCATAGCTGGCGAACGAAGGTGGCGTGCGGCTAAGGCAGCGGGGCTGAGCACGATCCCGGCGCTGGTGAAGCAGATGGACGACTCCTCCATGATGCAGGTGGCGCTCATAGAGAATCTGCAGCGTGAAGACTTGAACCCCATCGAGGAGGCCGTGGCTTACAGGAAGCTAATGGATGAGTTCGGCCTGACCCAGGAGGAGCTGTCAACTGCCGTAGGCAAGAGCCGGCCAGTCATAGCCAACGCGGTTAGGCTGCTGAACCTGCCCCAACAGGTGCAGGATCAGCTGGCCGAAGGCAGGATCACCGCTGGGCACGCCCGGTGTCTGTTGACCCTTCCCGGCGCACAGCTCCAGACCAGTCTTGCCGACCGGATCGTGAAGGACGGACTGAACGTAAGGCAGACGGAACAGCTCGTCCGTCGACTCACGGAGAATGTTTCACGTGAAACAAAACGGCAGGCGAAGAGGGAGGTCCAGGATCCTGACGCGGCGCTACTGGCAGGCAGGCTGTCCGAACGCCTGGGAACCAAGGTGAAGCTGACGGGCACGCCACACAAAGGTGTGATACAGATAGAGTTCTACGCAGCAGAAGATCTTGACAGGATTCTCGAGATCATTCTTGGTACTGCAGAGACAGTGCGGGCTTAGGCCAGTTCGAGGGAGGCGTGACCGTGAACTCGTTGTCAGAGCTACTGGCGTATGATGGATACGTCATACCAATCGTCTTAGCCATTGTCCTAGTTATTGCCCTTGGGGTTGTCATGGGCATCACCACGAGGCTCCGCAGACTGGAAAAGCGCTATCAGCGACTGTTGGGCGCTGAGAGTCATGGGGATGCCCAGGAATTGCTACTCGACTTCATGGGCAGAGTCGAGCGTCTCTCATCCTCCCTCGACGCCACCCAGGGGCGATTGGACAAGCTTGAGGCCGCCAGCGTAGGCCATGTGCAGCACGTTGGAGTGGTGCGTTACGACGCCTTCGACGATGTCGGAGGCGCCCTCAGCTTTTCCCTGGCGCTGCTGGACGGAGCCAAGAACGGAGTAGTGATCACCTCGATGGCTGGAAGGTACGAGACCCGTATGTACGCCAAGGCCGTTACAGCAGGGCGCTCGGCTCACGCGCTGTCCAAAGAGGAAACGGAGGCCATAGCCAGGGCCACTGAGGGCTCCAAGGATAGGCCTCAAGGTTGATGGCCTCTGTGCGGGGAAGAATGTACGCAAGATACCCGAATTGCCGGTGAGCGGAGGGGGGCCATGCTTTTTCGCGATAGACGCGAGGCAGGGAGGTTGCTAGGGCAACTCCTGGCCAAGCGCACGTGGAATAGGCCGATAGTGTTGGGGCTGCCCCGCGGTGGAGTCCCGGTGGCCATCGAGGTGGCCGATGCCATCGGGGCCGATGTGGACATTGTCGTCTCGCGGAAGATCGGAGCCCCCTTCAACCCCGAGCTAGCTCTGGGAGCGGTGGATGTCAACGGAGTAGCTGTCATCGACAACAGGGCCTTGCGCGTCTACGGCGTTACGGAGGAGTACCTGAAGCAGAAGATTCAGGCCGCAGCTACGGAGGCGCGGCGCCGTGCGGCCGAGTACCGTGGTCAGCGGCCAATGCCTTCGCTCGCAGGCAGGGATGTGATACTGGTGGATGACGGCATCGCCACCGGACACACGCTGCTCTCCGCAGGTCGCTCTCTTGCGGGCCAGGGCGCGTCGCTGCTATGCATCGCGGCCCCCGTATGTCCGGCAGACGTTGTCCCCAGGTTGGAAAACAGCGTCGACCTGGTCTTGGTGTTGCGTCAGCCGTCGGACTTCGGATCAGTCGGTCAGTTCTACATGGACTTCTCCCAGCTCACCGACGCCGACGTGCGGCAGATGCTGGAGGATGCCTGGGCCTCACGTCAGGAGCCCGACACGTAGAGCGAAATGCCACGGGCTATGGCATCGGCCATCCGCATCACCGTAGCCAGCCTGGTGTTCTGCAGGACGAGGTACTCCATGAACCCGCCTACGTTCACGACGCCGGCGATGTGCGCGTCGCCCACCGGCGGCAGGTTCTTGGCCACTCCTGCCCCTGGACGGAGCGGGCCCGAGTTGACGGTGATCTGGCCGACGCTGCCGACCTTTCCGAGGCAGGCATCCACCGCAAGCACGGCGTGCCTGTGGTCCCTCTCCAGGGCCAGCACGGAGAGCACCTGGGCGAGGTTGCCCGCGTGGACTGGCTCGTCAAGGGTTCCCCACAGTTTCGTGTCGTATCCCTGGTCCAGGAAAGCGCGAAGCTTGGTTCCAACCAGTGGGCCCAGGGCATCACCGGTGGAGCGGTCGGTGCCAACGCAGATTATGTGAAGAAGGCCTCCGGCGCATCTGGGATGGGGACCGAGGCAGCGATGAAGGGCATCGGCGATGATCCTGCCGACACCGGGAGTGTCGTGGGCCGTCCTGCACCGGCAGGTGGAGACGGCGTTGGCCATGTCCAGCGGCAGTGCCGATGCGTTGTGATTGTCGGGAGATCCCACTGCGGCGCCTCCATCTCTGTAGATTGGACTCCGAGCCGTTCCGACAGTTGCAGTATATGAGCCCAGGCAGACGAGTATGTAGATGAAGAGGCAGGTAAAGAGGAGGCAGCGTTGAGGTCATGAGCGCAAGGCGTGGAACGGGGAACATTCTGAAGACTGCGGCCATCATCGCAGCGCTGTGCCTCGTGGTCGGGTTCGCGGCCGCGGCCAGGTGTGCCCTGCCTGTCCTCTTCGACGACCGGACGATAGCCGAGGGGGTCACAGTGGCAGGCTTCGACCTCAGCGGCCTGAGCCTGGCGGAGGCAAGACGCCTGTTGGAGGACTACGCGTACAGGTGTATCAACAGCCCCGTGGAGATGCGCCTCATGGACGAGGCGTGGATAGCTTTCCCGCGGGATGTCGGCACCGAGATCCACGTGGAGGCGGCGCTATCCGGCGCGTACGCGGTGGGAAGGACCGGTTCCCTCTGGGCAAGGCACGTTCAGAGAAAGACCGCAGCTCGTGAAGGCATTGAGATCCCGCTGATAATCACAGTGGACCCTCAGAGGCTCACGGACATGTCGTTCGCGATATCCGCCGAAGTTCGGAGGGATCCTGTCGACGCCAGGCTAACGATAACCGACGACGACCAGGTGGTCATTGAGCCTTCCAGCGAAGGGCGCGGCCTCATAGTGCGGAAGCTCACCGAGCGGTTTCGCGAGGCCACTTTGAACCCTGAAGACAGGATCATCGACCTTCCGGTGGACGTGCTCCGGCCGGCTGTGAGCACCGCAGACCTTGAGGCGATGGGCCTGCGCAGGCTGGTAGCCAGGTTCACCACCAAGTTCAATCCCGAGAACCACACGCGGACGACCAACGTGAGGCTGGGAGCCCGCCATATCGACGGTGTGCTGGTCCCGCCCGGTGGCGTATTCTCCTTCAATGACGTGGTGGGTCCCAGGACGGCGGACAGGGGATTTCTTGAGGCTGATGTGATAGTCAACTCTGAGCTGGTGCCTGGCGTGGGCGGCGGCATCTGCCAGGTGTCGACGACGTTGTACAATGCCGCCCTTCTGGCAGGGCTGGAGATCGTGTCGAGGATGAATCACTCTCTGCCTGTGTCCTACGTGCCTTTGGGTAGGGATGCCACGGTGAGTTATGGCGCCATCGACCTCAAGTTCCGCAACAATACGTCAGGGTACGTGCTGATCAAGGCCGGCACTGACGACGATACCATCACGGTGAAGATCTTCGGAGACATGCCGGAGGGCGTAGACATCAGCGTCCAGACCGAGGTGACGGAGAGGATAGAGCCCGGTTCCATACAGCGGGTGGACCCGTCTGCGCCCCCTGGAAGCAGCAAGGTCACGGAGGAGGGCGCTCCCGGATACCGGGTGTCAGTCTACAGGATAACGAAGATAGACGGGGTCGAGTTCAGCCGCGAGCTCATATCGAACGACAGGTACAAGCCGAAGCCTTCCGTGATCACAGTTGGCCCTGCCTCAGGTTCACAGGCTCCTTCGGCTCCGCAGGGGGTGCGCTGAGGAAATGAACCACCTGTGGCTTGCAGTGGAGTTCGGCACCACGGTGGTTATGGGCTTCGTCATCGGCATGTATGTTGACAGTCGAACCAGCAGCAGGCCATGGGGTGCCATCATTGGGTTTCTGCTAGGCGTGCTGTCGGGCGCGCTCAGCGTCAAGCAGTCGGTGAACAGGATGACGAGGAGGAACGGCGGTTCCAGGGGACGGGGCAGATAGGGAGGACGACGCGAAGCGATGGGTGGCAGATCAGAGGCGGAAATCGTTATGGCAGAACCGGCGCAGAGACCGCAGGCTTCACTATCGGGACTGTTCTGGACCTTCTTCAGGATCGGTGCCTTCACCATAGGTGGTGCGTACGTCATGATCCCGCTGATCCAGAAGGACATAGTGGACAGGCGGGGATGGCTTACGCGCGATGAGTTCATCGATGTCCTGGCGGTGGCGCAAACTGCGCCAGGGCCCATAGCGGTGAACACGGCAACCTATGTAGGGTACGAGCTGCGGGGAGCTATCGGTTCGCTGGTCTCGACGCTGGGGTGTGTGTTGCCGTCCATCATGGTGATCACGCTGGTGGCCGCCGTGTTCTCACAGGTGGCGTCGATGCGGGTGGTACAGGCGGCCTTCGCCGGAGTCAGGCCTGCCGTAGTCGTGCTGATCCTTTCCGCGGTCATCAGGATAGGTAAGCCCATCTTGAGGTCGAGGCTGGACCTGGTGATGGCAGCGTTGGCGTGTCTGGCCGTGGCGGTTCTGAAGGTGGCTCCGCCCCTGGTGATAATCGCCGCTGCGATGGTTGGAGTCGCGTTGAAGACGGGAGGCGGGGCCAAGTGATCCTCGTGAGGCTGTTCCTGGCCTTCGCCAGGGTGGGCTTGTTCACTTTCGGTGGAGGCTATGCCATGCTGCCCCTCATCGAGAGGTACATCATCGAGGAGAAGCAGTGGCTCACGTTGGCGGAGTTCACTGACGTGGTGGCCATCGCTGAGGTGACGCCTGGACCCATCGCCGTCAATACTGCTACCTTCGTGGGCTACCGCTTAGCAGGGGTGATCGGCGGCGTAGTGGCTACTCTAGGGGTGATCACTCCGTCTATTCTGATCGTGATGACTCTGGCGGCCATGGCCAGCAGGCTCAAGGGGAACCAGCGCCTTGCGCACGTCAGGGCCGGAATGCGACCGGCAGTGGTGGGGCTGATCGCGGCGGCGGTCTTTTCCATCAGCCGCGTGGCCTACTCGGACGTGCGTTCGCTGCTCATCGGTTTGGCGGCCGCAGCCATGATGTTCTGGGCGAAACTCGACCCCATACTGGTTCTGGCGCTGTCGGGGGTGCTCGGGGCGGTCATTTTCTCCCTGACCTGATCAGCAGTATGCACGTGCGTCCTCGCCACCTAAACCACGGGCTCGCGATGGATTCCAGCAGCCTCCACAAGTTGATCCCTCCTCGGCTGAGTAGGAGTGTCGTGTGCGTGCGGCACTCTATTATATTGGCGAACTTCTGCAAGGTGCACAGGGGGTGTTCATGTGCCTGAGTTCAGGCAGAACTTGGTCACCGGTGAATGGGTGATCCTGGCGCAGGAGAGGGCGAAGCGTCCCCATGACCATGGAGCGGAACGGTCGCGCTGTCCGTTCTGCCCGGGGAACGAGGAGCGCACGCCCGACCCGGTGCTGGTGGTGGACGGAGACGCCGTCTTAGGATGCGACTGGGCGATCCGCGTGGTGCCAAACAAGTTCCCGGCGCTGACGCCTGAAGGCACGCCCACGGAGGGCCATGTTGGCCCGTACTCGACCATGACGGGAGTGGGCGCGCACGACGTGGTGGTGGAGTCCCCCGTGCACGATGACGGCCTGGCCACTTACGCCGTAGAGCATCTCGCCAGGGTACTGGGGGTGTGGGCAGAGCGGCATAACCAGCTGTTTCGCGATCCGCGCTTCAAGTACGTCCAGATACTCAAGAACCACGGCCAGGGCTCAGGGGCATCGCTCGGGCATCCCCACTCCCAGATCATCGCCGTGCCGTTCGTGCCGGCTCAGGTGGATCGGGAGCTTATCCGCGCGGAGGAATATCACAGGTCGCGGGGCACGTGCATGCTCTGCGACCTCATAGAGCACGAGATGGCTGACGGGAACAGGATCGTTTACTCCAACGACGCCTTTATCGCCGTTACGCCCTTCGCCTCGAAAATGCCGTTCGAGATGTGGATACTGCCGATGGCACATAGCCGGTCCTTCGGCCAGCTGGATCAGGGCTCGGCGCTTCTGCTCGCGGATGCGCTGCGAGCCATAGCGAATGGGCTGCGCCGGGGATGGGGCGATCCCCCCTTCAACTTGGTGGTGCATACGTCGGCGCCTGCGGATGGCCCTGCCGCCTGCGCCAGCTATCACTGGAGGATCGACATAGTGCCGCGCCTGGTCTCGTACGGCGGTTTCGAGATGGGTACCGGTGTCTTCATAAACGCCGCCATACCCGAGGATGCCGCCAGATACTTAAGAGCGCTAGTTTCTGCCGATGCATGCTGAATAATGGGATAGTCTCACGTTGGCTGGACATACTGTAACCGCATTAGGCTATCAATGCCAGCACACTGAGTTGGGGGGCATAGCAGATGGGTCAGTGGTTAAGGCACATCGTGAGACTAGTCGTGTCGGCGCTAGTGTTGATGTTTGTTTCCTTTCTGGTACCGGGCTTCATGACCGCCTCGTTCACGACGGCAGTGGTTGCTGCTATAGTCATCACGCTGCTGGGATGGCTGGTAGAAGCTGTAATGGGCAGGACGGTGTCGCCTTACGCAAGGGGGATCGTCGGGTTTCTGGTGTCGGCTCTGGTTATATACGTGGCCAGCCTCATAGTGACGGGATTCTCGGTAACCGTGGGTGGAGCCCTCATTGCGGCGCTGGTAATCGGCATCGTGGACATGTTCGTGCCAACGACTCTTCGGTAAAGCTTCAGGTGAAACAGCAGGTGCCCTTGTGCACCCCCTTTCGGCACGAGCCGGGAGGGGTTTTTCTATTGTGGGGAGGACAAGGATGGGCGATGTCAAACAGTATAGCAGGTATATTTGGGGGTGACGGAACTTGTCGAACGCGAACGATCGCGAGCTAGCAGCGTGGGTGCTAGAGGCCACCGACGTGATCATACGCATAGGCCTCATCGCCGTCGGCGCCTACGTTGCAGGCCGCATCCTTTCGAAAATCGTGGATCGGGTGTTTCAACCGCGGAACGGAGACAAAGCCAAGTTCCTGGGAGACCAGCGCAAGCTCGGCACGCTCCGGTCTCTCACGAAGAGCATCATCCGCTACGCCCTCTACTTCGTAGGCGGTCTGATGATCCTGTCTGAGTTGGGAGTGGACACGGCGAGCCTGGTGGCAGGCGCAGGAATCGTCGGCGTGGCGCTGGGCTTCGGGGCGCAGAACCTTGTGCGGGACGTGCTCTCGGGGTTCTTCGTCCTGTTTGAGGACCAGTACGCGGTGGGCGATTACGTGACGATAGCAGGCATCAGTGGGATAGTCGAAGAGATGGGCCTGCGCATAACGAAGTTGAGGGACTTCGCCGGGGAAGTCCATATCATACCCAACGGAGTCATAGACCGTGTTACCAACTACAGAGGGCAGTCCATGAGGGTGATGTTCGATGTGGTGGTTCCATACTCGGCCAACCCGTCACAAACCATCAAGGTGCTCCAGCGCGGTTACGACGAGCGGGCGTCCGAGATTGAGAACATAGTGGAAGGCCCCCGTGTGCTGGGAGTGCAGGACCTTGGCACTGCCGGTATGGCCCTGAGGGTATGGGCAAAGGCGGTGCCGATGCAGCAGTGGGCTGTGGGCCGGGCGCTGAAACTTCTGACAGTTGAGATCCTTGCCGAGAATGGGATCCAAGTGCCGTACCCACGCACCATAATCCTGAAGGGTAACGATGGAGAGTCCGCGTACTTCGGGGCCGCATCATACGATGCAGATGACGAAGGCGGGGCTGATGCCAGAGGGCAAGAAACCCCCGGGGAGAGTGCGGAATGACAAACAAGTCGATCCACCTCCGTGTCGGTGACAGGGTGCGCCTCAAGAAGCCGCACCCGTGCGGCAACCACCTGTGGGAGATCCTCAGGGTTGGCGCGGACATACGCATCAAGTGCCAGGGATGTGGCCGCATCGTGATGCTGTCCAGGTTCGACCTGGTCAAAGACATCAAGGAGGTGCTGGTCGCGCCTGCAGAGGATGGGAGCGACCGAAGAGGTGTTTAGTCTCGGCATCGTCGGGCTTCCCAATGTGGGCAAGTCCACGCTGTTCAACGCGCTCGTGCGCGGAAACGCGCAGGTTGCCAATTACCCGTTCACCACCATCGATCCGAACCGTGGGATCGTGGATGTGCCGGACCCCATCCTCCCGCAGATAGGGGCTTTGGCAGGCGCCAAGCGGATCACCCCAGAGACCATCCAGTTCGTGGATATAGCTGGCCTGGTGCGGGGGGCTAGTCACGGCGAGGGTCTCGGCAATCGCTTTCTAGCGCACATCCGCGAGATGGACGCCATTGTGCACGTTGTCAGGTGCTTTGCAGACGACTCTGTGGTTCACGTGGATGGGGCGACCGATCCCGCGAGGGACATGGGGGTCGTCGAGACCGAACTGGTGATGGCGGACCTAGAGGCCGTGATGCGTAGGATCCATAAGGTTGAACCGATGCTGAAGTCGGGCGACAAGAGGTACGCCTTGGAGATGGAGGTGCTTAGTCACCTCCGGCAGACACTGGAGGCGGGCACGCCCCTGCGCCGGGCGCAGCTGCATGAAGACAGCCTCCGCATGGCTAGAGAGCTCTTCCTGCTCACCATGAAGCCTTTGGTTTACGTGGCCAACGTGGATGAGGCAAGCATCGAGGCGGCGATGCTCACGGCTGCGGGCATAGCCGGTGCCGACAGGATGGTGCCGGAAGTGGCGGCGTTGGTTCAGGAAGCGCAGGGCGATGCGGTGGTACCGGTCTGTGCGCAGCTGGAGGCGCAGCTGTGCGAGCTCGCCCCCGAGGAGGCCAGCGAATACCTGCAGGAGCTGGGCCTGAACGGGTCCGCCCTCTCGGAGCTGATAAGGGCCGGTCGGCGGGTGCTTGACCTGATCACGTTCTACACCATCAAGGGCGAGGAGACCAGGGCCTGGACCATCCGCCGCGGCACGACGGCGCCGGAGGCCGCCGGCAAGATCCACTCCGACATGGAACGGGGCTTCATCAGGGCCGAGGTCATATCCAGCGAGGAGCTGTTGAGCATAGGTTCGTTCGCGGTGGCCCGGGAGAGGGGCCGGGTTCGCACCGAGGGAAGGGATTACGCCATGCAGAACGGAGATGTGGTGTTGTTCAGGTTCAACGTATAGGCAACGGACAGGAAAATTCACCCTAGTGGGCGAGTTGCGCGCCTGTGGTCCCGGTGTTATAATGCATTCGCAATCCCTGCTCCGCACAGGTTGCGGGGCCGAAGTCCGAGGGGAGGTGAAGTCAGTGCACGCCTACGAAACCATGTTCCTGTTGAACCCGTCGCTGTCGGAAGAGGAATACGAGGCCATGGTAAACAGGTTCGCCGAACTCATCCAGAGCAACGGGGGCGAGGTAACGAAGACCGATCGTATGGGTAGGCGCAGGCTGGCGTATGAGATAGAGGGCAGTACCGAAGCATGGTACACGGTCCACTATTTCAACGCGCCCAGTAATCTCGTGGCCGAGCTTGAGCGCGTCTACAGGATTACCGATGCGGTGATACGCTACCTGATCGTCCGCAAGGACGACTAGGTCCTGCAGTCTAGCCCAAATCAGAGGCAGGGTGGTGCTGCAATGAACAGAGTGGTACTCATAGGCCGTCTGGTCCGTGACCCCGAACTCAGGGTGACGCAGTCGGGCATTTCGGTGACAAGGATGCGCCTTGCTGTGGACAGGCCCCGCCCGAACGCAGAGGGCAAGCGCGAGGCCGACTTCATCGACATCGTGGTCTGGGGCAAACAGGCTGAAACGGTGAGCCAGTACCTGAGGAAAGGCCGGCTGGCAGGGGTCGATGGTCGTCTCCAGACTAGAAACTATGAGACGCCTGACGGCCAGAAGCGCACCTTCTACGAAGTGGTGGCCGACCGAGTGCAGTTCCTCGACAGGGCCGCTGGCCCGGCTGAGGCGCCTGCGAGCAGCGTAGAGGAACCCGTTCCGTTCGCCGCCGACGACTTCGAGCCCGAAGGGGGCGAAACCTTCGGCGACCAGACTGACCTTGCCTGGTAGCTCGCGTTCTGTTCGAAGCGTGCACACAGCCTCATTAACGGAGGGACTTCACAAGTGAAGCGTGAAAGACGAAGGTCCAGAAGGCGCGTCTGCTCGTTCTGTGTAGATAAGGTCGAGAGCATCGACTACAAGGACGTAGCCCGCCTTCGCAGGTACATCTCAGAACGGGGGAAGATCATTCCCAGACGCATTTCGGGCAATTGCGCAAAGCATCAGCGTCAGATGACGGTGGCTGTCAAGCGGGCGAGGATCGTGGCACTCTTGCCCTTCACTGCTGAATAGCTGAAGCTGCTCAGTGTGCTAATATGATGATGGGGAAGACTCTTTGGCGCCCTGCGTCAAAGAGTTTTCTCGCAGATGAGCGCGGCAGGAGTTCGGGCCGACCATCGAGAACGGACATAGGTGCATTGTTGGTCGGGGAGGAATCATGATGTTGTACGGGCGCGACAATGACATTGCGCGCAACTACAAGACCGTCGACTGGCTCAAAGCAGAGCTGCTGAGCAGCGTGGCCCAGATCCACCGCTCGTTGGCCGGCGCCGACGACGGCCCGAGGGTTGCCGACATGGCCAATGTCGTCATCGGATGCTACCTGTTGGCAAAGCACCTGGGCATAGGGTACGCTGCTTTGGACGCACAGATAGACGCCAACATCAGGGAGAACATCCAAAACGGCCACGAGATCGAAGAGTGGTACGGCGACTTCACGTCATTGGCCGCGCACAGGAAGGGGCGTTCCGTTTGAGTTCACGACATAGCCAGGGCACCAGAGCCCTTACCGAAGGTGCCCTGCTCGCCGCGCTGACCATCGTTCTGTATGTGGCCAATGTATATACGCAGCTCTTGATATACGTGATCCCGGTGCCCGTGGCCATCCTGGTGGTGAGAAACGGCCTCCGCGCCGGGGCGGTGGCGAGCGTTGTGTCGGCTCTAGGTGTCGGCCTAGTGTTGGGCCCCATCGACGGCATCACGGTGCTCATACGGGTGGCCCTGGTGGGGCTGGTGATGGGCGGGCTCATGGCCAAGCCGGCGCGGGCGATGACGACGCTCCTGGCGACCGCGGCGGCACAGGCGGGAGTGGTCATCACTGACTTCCTGATAGTCGCGGCAACGTCAGGCCTGTCGCCGTCTGCCATGTTGGAGCGGCTCCAGAACGCCATGGCGGAGGCAGCATCTCAGAGCTCGGCCATGTATGAGAGACTGGGCGTCCCCCAGCAGGCTCTGGAACAGGCCAAAGCCATGGCAGAGCTGCTTCCGCAGTGGTTTGAGATGTTCCTGCCAACCATTCTGATGGGCGGCGCGCTGCTTGCTGCGCTGATAGCCTACTCCACGGCACGTTGGATCCTCAGGCGCACGAAGGTGGAAGTGGAAGCGCTCCCTCCCTTCGGGCAGTGGCGTTTGGGCTGGCAGTGGGCGTGGGGCCTCATCGCGGCGCTGCTCGTCGGGCAGTTGCTATCCTCAGTGGGCGGCGAGATTCTCGGGCGCCTGGTGAGCAACGTGGTTATGATGTACGTGCTGCTGTACACGGTGTTCGGGATGGCAGTGGCTTGGGGCGTGATGGAGCACTTCAGGGTGCCGGTGGGCTTCAGGGCGTTCCTGCTGTTCATGGTGTATGTCACTCCCCCGTTCAACTGGGCCCTCACCCTGGCCGGGCTCCTGGATGGATGGGTGGACTTCCGAAGGCTCGTGCGGCGCAGACAGGGTTAGGGCCGTGGGCACCTCATGGCAAAGGGGGCGGAATCATGAAAGTAGTTCTTCAGAAGGACGTTGCCGGCCTGGGCAAGCGTGACACCGTGGTGGAAGTGGCCGAGGGGTACGCCCGCAACTACCTCATCCCCAGGGGCCTGGCGATCCCGGCATCGTCTGGCCAGCTCAAGCGCATCGAGGCGCTACGCGAGGTGGAGAGGCGGCGTGAGGCCAAGGAGGAAGCGAAGGCGCGGGAGGCCGCCCGAAAGCTCAAGTCCACAGGCATCACCATCAGGGCCAAGACAGGCGAGGCCGGAAAGCTCTACGGCTCCATTACGTCCAAAGACATTGCCGACGCCATCAGGGAAGTCATCGGCATCGAGGTGGATCGCCGGAAGGTTGAGCTTCGCGATCCCATCAAGGAAGTCGGGGAGCATGTGGTGACCGTTCGAGTGTACCCTGGGGTGAGTGCTGACGTGGCAGTCAAGGTCGTCCCGGAGTAGCCAGAGTAGCAGGAGGATCGGTATCAGGAGGATCAGTTCATGAAGTCACTCGTTGAACGTTTCCGCAGCATCGGGAGCAAGAACCTCGCCGACAAGCTGCAAGATGATGAGCAGCTGGCCAGGCAGGTCATGGCGTTGTTCACCATGCTGTCGGAGCTTTACGGACCCGATAAGCTGGTGCTGAAAGCCGGCAAGCTGGACGCCCTCGAGCTCATGCGGTCGTCCAGGATAGAGGACAGGGTGCTGGCTCTGCAGCGGCTGGTGTTCGAGGATCCCACCATAGAAGCCCCTCCGAGCCCTGACGGCATCGAGGCGGCGCTCTCCAGCATCGAAGAGGAGATCGCCGATATCGTCGCCCGCCGGCGCCTGGAGGAGAAGATCGAGCGGCGCATCAACGATCGGATGCAGCAGCGCCACGAGGACTACGTGAACGAGATCAGGATGCAGATCCTGCGCGAAGACGCTGGCCCTGACACCCCGGAGGCCCTGCGCAAGCTTGAGGAGCTGGAGAAGCTCGAGGGCAGGCGTCTGGCGAAATCGGCCATGGAGATCATCAGGCCCAGCTCCATGTCGGAGATAGTGGGGCAAGACAGCGCGGTCAGGGCCCTCCTGGCGAAGATAGCTTCGCCGTACCCGCAGCACGTGATATTGTACGGCCCTCCGGGAGTCGGCAAGACCACAGCCGCGCGCCTCGCCCTGGAGGAGGCTAAGAAGTCCCAGTTCTCGCCGTTCGCTGAGGAGGCCAAGTTCGTCGAGGTGGATGGCACCACCCTGCGCTGGGACCCCAGGGAGGTCACCAACCCCCTCCTAGGCTCAGTGCATGACCCCATCTATCAGGGGGCACGCAGGGACCTGGCCGAGGGCGGCGTGCCCGAGCCCAAACTGGGCCTCGTCACTGAAGCCCACGGCGGCGTGCTCTTCATCGACGAGATCGGCGAGATGGATCCTATCCTCCTGAACAAGCTGCTGAAGGTGATGGAGGACAAGCGGGTGACCTTCGAGTCGTCGTACTTCGACTCGAGCGATCCCAACGTCCCAACTTACATCAAGAGGCTCTTCGCCGAGGGGGCGCCGGCCGACTTCGTGCTGATCGGGGCCACCACCCGCGACCCCTCAGAGCTCAATCCGGCCCTGCGCTCCAGAACGGCCGAAGTGTTCTTCGAGCCGCTGACGCAGAGGCACATACAGGAGATAGTGCGCAACGCCGCGGCCAAGCTGGGCGTGAAGATGGAGCCCGGGGTGCCTGAGCTTGTCAGCGACTACACCATTGAGGGGCGCAAGGCCACAAATCTGCTGGTAGATGCCTATGGCGTCGCCTTGCTCCGCGCCGGCCAGCGTCACGAGGACTCCGCCAAAGACCTCACCATCACCGTACGGGATGTTGAAGAGAGCATCCGTCTGGGAAGACTGTCACCGTACGTGCGCGCCAAGGCCTCCGACGCCTCGATGAAGGGCAAGATCTTCGGCCTGGGCGTCGCCGGCTTCCTCGGTTCGGTCATCGAGATTGAGGCGGTGGCCTTCCCTGCCCGCGAGGAGGGCAAGGGCGCCATCAGGTTCAACGAGACCGCCGGCAGCATGGCCAAGGACTCCGTGTTCAACGCCGCCTCCGTGTTCAGGCTGCTCACCGGAGCCGACATCTCCGACTACGACGTCCACGTCAACGTGGTCGGGGGCGGCGACATCGACGGCCCGTCGGCAGGCACGGCAATACTCTTCGCCCTGCTGAGCGCGGTGTACGGCGTCCCCATCAGGCAGGATGTGGCCGTCACCGGCGAGCTCTCCATCCAGGGCCATGTGCGGGAAGTAGGCGGCATATTCGAGAAGATATACGGCGCCCGCCAGGCCGGCATCGCCAAGGTAATCGTGCCTGCTGAGAACACCAAGGACGTGCCATCTGACATCACGGGGATAGAGGTCATCCCGGTGAGCCGGGTTGAAGAGGCCATCTCACACGTGTTCGATGGTCCGCTGGATTTCGTCAGGTCTAGGGAGTGAAAGCGCATGACGGCGCCTATAGCAGCTGTCGCTGAAAGGGTCCCGCCTCAGAGCCTGGAGGCGGAGCAGTCTACACTGGGTTCAATGTTGCTTGACAAAGAGGCCATCGCCATCGCTGCTGAGCTCCTTGTAGCCGAGGACTTCTACCGGGAGTCGCACAGGGTGGTCTTCGACACCCTCATCGAGCTGTTCAACAGGGGCGAGCCCGCCGACCTGGTCACGGTCACCGAGGCCCTGAAGGCCAAGAACGCCCTGGAGCAGGTGGGTGGCGCCTCTTACATCAGCACGCTGGCGAACTCCGTGCCCACTTCGGCAAATTGCGAGTATTACGCGAAGATCGTCAAGAACAAGTCGATCCTCAGGTCGCTGGTGAACGCAGGTGCCCAGATAGCTGCCCTGGGGTATGATCCGTCTTCCGAGGTCGACGTGGCGCTCGACAAGGCCGAACAGCTGGTTTTCAGGATCTCTCAACGCGGAGAGACGGCTACCGTCTCCGATATGAAGTCGGTGATGATGTCCACGTTCGACCGAATCGAACGGCTTTACGCCAGCAAGGGGGCTCTCACCGGACTGCCCACCGGCTTCATCGAGATGGACAACATGCTCTCCGGACTGCAGTCTTCCGAGCTCATCGTCGTCGCGGCCAGACCCAGCATGGGCAAGACGGCGTTCGCGCTGAACATCGCGGAGCACGTGGGCCTCGTGGAGCGCAAGCCAGTGCTGGTGTTCAGCCTGGAGATGAGCTGTGAGCAGCTGGCCCAGAGGATGCTCTGCTCCCAGGCTACCGTCGACGGCCAGAAGCTCAGGCGCGGCAACCTCTCCGACGAGGACTGGAACAGGCTTTCCTTCGCCATCGGTAAGCTGAGCTCGGCCCCGATCTTCATCGACGATACGCCCGCCATCACCGCCCTGGAGATCCGCACCCGCGCCAGGCGGGTCAAGGCCGAGCACGGCCTGGCGCTCGTGATCATAGACTATCTCCAGCTCGTGCAGGGCCGTGCCCGGGTTGAGAACAGGCAGCAAGAGATCGCGGAGATCACGAGGTCCTTGAAGGCCCTGGCCAGGGAGCTGGAGGTGCCGGTGGTGGCTTTGGCCCAGCTCAGCAGGGCTGTGGAGGCCACAAGCGATAAGCGCCCGCTGCTTTCGCACCTCAAGGAAAGCGGCGAGATCGAGCAGTCCGCAGACGTGGTGGCCTTCATCTACAGGGAAGACTACTACAAGCCCGACATCGAGCCCGAGCGCCGCGGTATCGCCGAGATCATCATCGCCAAGCAGCGCAACGGACCCACCGGCTTCTTCGAACTGCTGTGGCAGCGGGAGTACACCAGGTTCCGCAACCTCGAAAGGGCGCGGGCCGTCATAGGTTAACGCCTGTGAGCTGGTATTTTGGGTCTTCCCGCATGATTGCAGGGGCTGTTCCGTTCGTGTTATAATATCATACGATACTCCTTTAGGTGGGCCGCTAGCTCAGCTGGTAGAGCACCGGACTTTTAATCCGGGTGTCGCGGGTTCGAGTCCCGCGCGGCTCACCAACGAATAGCCCTTCAGGAGCGGGTTTCCTGGAGGGCTTTTTGTGTGCCATGAGTGTGACGGGCTGAAATGTGTGCCTAAAGTGTGCCTATGATCCCGACCGGAACATGGCGTCAAGTTTGCTAGCGGCCTGCTTTTGCAGGGACGGAAGCACATGGCTGTAGGTGTCCAGCGTGACGCTGATCTGTGAGTGGCCTAGCCGCTCCTGCACCACCTTGGGATGGACGCCCAACGTGAGAAGCAACGTGGCGGCGGTGTGCCGGAGGTCGTGGAAGCGAATCTCCGGCAGACCGGCCTTCTCCAGCAGCGGCTTAAACCAGCGGCGGATGAGGTTGTTCTTTCGGATCGGGCCGCCTTTGGTATCGCAAAAGACCCACGGCCCAGGGTGCCCTTCGGCCATCATGCGCTTGCGGTGCTCTCGGAGTGCTTCCACGGCGATTTCCGGGAGGTCCAGCCGGCGGTTCCGGCCTGACTTCGTTTCGCCCGTGGTGAGCCGACCGTCCACTTCCAGTAGGGTGCGGCGGACGTAGATGGTGCCGTTTTTCAAGTCTACATCCTCCCATTGGAGGCCCAATAGCTCGCCCTGGCGCATCCCTGTGGTGAGGGCGAGGACCAGAAGGGCTTCCAGCCGGTCCCCCTTCGCAGCCTCCAAGAGCCGGCGGGCTTCATCGGCGTCGAGAACCCGAAACTCCTTGCGGGGGACCCGCGGCCGCTCCACGGCGGCGCAGGGGTTGCGGGCTATGAGTTGCCACTTAACCGCTTGCTCCATCGCCCGGTGCAGGACGGCGTGGATAAACTGGCGCATCCGGGGCGATACCCCGTCCCGCTCCAAGTCGGCATATAGGGCCTGGACGTGCACGGGCGACAGTTTGCCCAGCTCCACGGTGCCGATTCGCGGTGAAATGTAGTTTCTGACCAGAGTGGCGTATCGCTGGTAAGTAGTGGGGCGGATCGAGGGCCGAGCCGCATCTTCCAGCCAGCGGATGAGGTACTCGCTGACTGTCTGCTGTTTCTCTCCCACCGGCAGGCCTAAGAGCCAATCGCGCTTCATCGCGTTCAGCTTCTCCTGTACTTCCTCCACGCTGGCGCC
>LFRM01222666.1_pt1 | contig 37021 bp, 54 predicted proteins | sample 618341 | NCBI WGS metagenome assembly LFRM01 (sample SAMN03654438, study PRJNA283298) | anaerobic digester metagenome | isolation source: pool of bioreactors CSTR01a, CSTR02a, and CSTR03a thermophilic anaerobic... | place: Denmark: Kgs. Lyngby | collected 2014-05-21 | reverse complement strand
ATTTTAGCACGTTTTGTCATTTGGTTCAAGCACTATTTGAGTTAGTCCATTAACAGATTTAAAATATTTTTGCATAAAAAAAGGACAAGATATAATCTCATCCTTAGTTTTAAAATTCACAATTACCTGGTGTTCTTGAGAACGGAATAACGTCTCTTATATTTTCAACTCCAGTAATATATATTAATAATCTTTCAAAACCTATTCCGAAACCTGAATGCTTGCATCCTCCATATTTTCTTAAATTTACATACCAATCTAACTCTTCTTGATTAACATTCATTTGTTCCATACGTTTTAACAATACATCTAAGCGTTCTTCTCTTTGACTTCCACCCATTAATTCTCCAGCACTAGGAACTAAGAAGTCAACTGCTGCTACAGTTTCATTATCATCATTTAAACGCATGTAAAAGGCTTTTATGTCTTTCGGCCAGTCTTTAATAAAAACTGGTGATGAAAAATAATCTTCTGTTAAATATTTTTCATGTTCTTTTGCTAAATCATCATTATAGGTTGGTTTGTTTTCAAACTTTATTTCTGATTTTAGTAAGATATCAATAGCTTCTTTATGAGAAATTCTTACAGCTTCTTTATCAAGCACGAATTTTAATTTATCTATCAATCCTGGTTCAACAAATTTATTAAACATATCCATTTCTTCAGGAGCATTCTTTAATATGTAATTAACAACATACTTCAAGACTTCTTCTTCTATATTCATTAATTTGTCTAAATCACAGAATGCCACTTCTGGTTCAATCATCCAAAACTCTGATGCGTGTGTCTTAGTATTTGAATTTTCTGCTCTAAAAGTTGGCCCGAAAGTATAAATTCTTTTATATGCAAGTGCAAAAGCTTCTCCTTGTAATTGCCCTGATACAGTTAGAGATGCTTCTTTATGAAAGAAATCCTTAGAATAATCTACCTTATTATCTTTTGTTATAGGTAATTTTTCTAAATCCAGGGTTGTTACTTTAAACATATCACCCGCACCTTCAGCATCACTTCCGGTAATAATTGGACTATGTAAATAAACATATCCTCTTTCTTGGAAATATGTGTGAATAGCCATTGCTAACAAACTTCTTACTCTAAATACTGCATTAAAAAGATTAGTACGAGGTCTTAAGTACCCTACTTCTCTTAAAAATTCACGACTATGTTTCTTAGGTTGAATTGGATAATCTTCCGGACAATCACCTTCTAAAATAATTTCTTTTAATCTTATTTCAAAATCTTGATTTTTACCAAGTGACTCAATAACATCTCCAGTTACCCTAACTGCTGAACCTATACGTAATTTAGTAATTTCTTGAAATGATTCTAAATCTTTATCATATACTATTTGAACTGATTTGAAAAAAGTCCCATCATTAAAATCAATAAACCCAAATTCCTTTTGTTTACGATGATTTCTGATCCAACCTTCTAAAACTACTTCTTGACCAATATGATTCTTTTTGTATAATTCTTTTACATCTACAACTACCATAAGTACCTCCTACGTTATAGTTTTATAAGTATGATTTTAAAAACACAAACAAAACTACCTTTTTAAAGTATATTAATATTATATATACGCTTATTTTATTAGTCAAGCGATATTATTTTTTTACACCAATTAATTTAAAAAAATTATACAAAGTAGTTGCTATTTTAGTCCAATTATCATCTAACTCCTGATTAATTCGTAAAAGAATCAAGTTTTTATCATATTCAAGTTCATTAAAACATTCATAATATAAATATTTTAATTTTTCAATATCAGTAATTTTTTTTATTTCCTTTCTTATATAGTCATCCATTTCAGTTTCTAACCTTGTTTTTAAAGGCTGTAATTTGTCTTCTTTTATAATAATGTATTCAATTTCTTTTTCAACTAATCTCTCACAAACCTCTAAAACTTCCATTTCTTCATCTATTAACATTTTCGTTTTTAATAAACTGTTTCCTTCTTTATCAAATGTTAGCCCAACAACATCCATTCCATCACAAAATAAACAACTATAATTATAATAATTATTTTTGCTCTTAGAGAAGACTTCTGTCTTATTTTTAATTTGTTCCTTAAACAAATCATTTATTTTTATTTTATTTTTTTTAATTTCTAGCAAAGAAGAACTAGATATTTTAATTAGAGGGATTTTTCTAATATGAATAATATCATCATTTAAATTCCATTCATAAAATTCATATAAAACTTTATTGTAATTAAGCAATACGTCATAAACATAGTTCATTTTTCTTTCCTCCTGGCAAATATATCGCTAATATTATGAGTAACAACCCAATGACAGCATTAAGACATTCTATTCTTTTAATAATAAAGTTAACATATTCATAAAAATTATACCCAATCGTCATTAAATTCATATAGCTAATAATGTACATACAGCCAATTAATGTTAGTCCAAAACCAATTAAAAAAAAGAAAATTCTTGTAATCATTTTAGATCACCTATTAAATTATAAACTTGTTCTTTGTTTTAATGACAAGTTTAAGCATATTTAGTTATTAATTTGTTAATATTATTAATAATAATTTTAGTTTAATGTATATGGAGGAAAAATATGATTCCGTTAATTGTTAAAATTTTTTTTGTTAGAATATTAGATGTTTCAATGGGAACAATTAGAATGATTTTACTTGTAAAAGGTAAAAGAACAATTGCTAGTATTGTTGGTTTTGTTGAAATTTCACTTTGGTTTACAGTAGTTAGGGAAGCTTTAAATACCACAGAGTCAAATATTTGGGTGGTTTTTGCCTATGCTGGTGGTTTTTCAATTGGAACCTTAATTGGAAGCCTTTTATCCGAAAAGTTTATCAAGGGAAGTTTTAACATTCAAATTATTACTAATAAAGATCATCAAATTGTTAGTTCATTGCGTGATCAGGGTTATGCTGTATCGGTAATAGATATTCAAGGGATAGATGATTCTAAACAAAAACATATGTTAATTATGGAAGTTAATAAAAATGATTTTAATCATTTACAAAAACTGATTAAAAAATTAGACAAAGATGCATTTATTGTTGTTAGTGAGACAAAATATGTTCAAAATGGTTATTTTCGTGAAACTCCATAAGAAAACATAATCAAATTGATTATGTTTTAAGATTTAAAACGATACTTGAAGTAGTTTGTTTTTAACGTTTGGTCTGAAGCACTAAAATAATTATTTACTTTTTGGTTTGTTAATGTAATATATTCTTCTTCAATATCTTGTAGTTTTTTGTATTTTCCAGTACTTGCATAAAACATTGCTTTATCAGTAATCCAACTACCATTAGTGAAAATAACAAGAGTTTCTTCATCGGAAAAAACATCTTTTCCAACATAGTATCTTGGATCGTAGTCTAAATCAAACATATTAGCAAGCGTTGGTAAAATATCAAAGGTACTTGCTGTTTTTTGAATACGTGATGGTTCTAGTTCTGTATTATATATAATAAATGGTAATTTATCGATATTAAAGTCTTCATATCTATCATAAGGTGATGCTGAATTTAAATATGAATATTCCATATTTAGTGGGTGATGATCACCAAATAAAACAATTACAGTATCATCTAATATTTCTTTTTCAACAAGTGAATTAAGTAAATATTCTAAAGATAAATCAAGTTCTATAGCTTTTGCCATATATCTTTTTATTTTAACATTATAAGGTAAATCTTTTACTTTGTCCCAATGCTTTGTAACAACACCTGCGTGTCCATCTTCGTCATATGGAAAATGGGTAGTTGATGTAATAATGAAACTGAAAAATTTGTCTTCGTCAATAAAATGTGGTAATGCTTCTTCCATTAGATTTAAATCACTAGGCCATCCACTAATTTTATCAATTGCTAAATCATCATTATTATAAAATTTAATTGAGCCCATATTTTCGTGTAAAATGGTACGTTCATAAAATTTATCTGAATAATTGTGATATGAAGTATTATAATAATCACTTTTTTCAAAAAGTTTAAAAATAGAGGTACTGTAATCATTGTTTTTGTATGTGTTAGGAGTACACACAGGGATGCTTGGAATTATTGATGTTAGCCCAATATACTCACTTTCCCCTGTAGTACAACTATATTTAGGGGTATAATAATTATCAAAACTAAGTCCTTCTGTATATAATTTATATAGGGTTGGTGTTAATTCTTCATTAATTGAAACAATATCAAATGCTTCGATCATTATATATATTAAATTTTTATCTTTGAATATTCCTGTCATATCATTCTTTGGTGTTATACTTTTGTTAATATAATATTCATGTAAATTTTTAATTTGTGGATTAGTTTCTTCTTCAATTAATTTTTTCCACTCAGTATCATCAATATGACGGTCATAATCCGGCTCTGGAGGCACTATTGGTTCTTCTGGTGTTTCAACAATAATCAATTTTTCTTCGTTTGAGCTAAATACTGAAATAACGTCTCTCGCTAAAAAACGAACGACTCCAAATTGTTTTAATGATAATTCCAATAATATTGGTTGTTTATATAAAGTTCTATTATCCTTAATTTGAGTTTTTTGTTCAAATAGAGGTAAATAAAGAGTTGATAACGAAATTAAATGTATTATTATTATAAGTACTAATCTTCCTAATATTTTTTTATAATTAGACCTTTCATAAATCAATATTGTTTTAGCAAAAACAAACAAAATAATAATTAATACTGTAGGTAAAAGACATAAATAATAAACTGGTTTTATGCTTATTAAAAATGTTTTAATTTCTTCGGTAACTCTTCCAAGTCCATCACCAGCTGCATTAAATGACATATAGTTTCCCATGAAACTGTGAAAATTTAATTGTGCAATTGCGTAGCACCCTATTATAAATGAAAATAAAAATGTCATAAACTTTGCTAATTTCTCACGAAATAACGAAGTTATAAAAGCAACAATCAAACTAGTTGTAAGTGTAAATAAAACAATTCTTATAACTTCTATATCATAAAGACTTTTAAAAGATAAGTACCTAAAAATAAGTTCTACATAAAGTATACTGATAAATGTTATTGCAAAAATTCTAAAAAAATAATGAGTCTTTTTTTTGGAAACATTCTTGATATCTGTTTCTATTATATTTTTAATTTTTTCCATACTTCCACCTTCAATTACATTATAGCACAAAGCTCATTAAAAAATAACTTTTTTATATCATATTTTGTCATATTTTCTTGCTGTTTAGGTTGTTAGTTCACACCTTTTTTTAGTTGTAGAATATCTTATTATTGAAAACAAATGAAAGGGTGGATTTTATGTGTGATAAGAAAAAGGATAACTGCAACTGTATTTCTGAAATACTTTTAGTAATTTTACTTTTACAACAAAATACAGAAAAGGATGAAGAATGTTTAGAAACTTGTGACAAGGGATTCTTAGGTAATAACGTTGTTTGTCCTAAATACAATACTAGACCAGTAATGCTATATACAGCATTTGGAAATGGTACTCCTTGGAAAATGCCTGTATGCAAGACCGGAGAAACATGTGAGGAACCAAGCGATAATTGCTCTAGTGTATTTAGAATCGAAAAACTTGATGGTTGTTGTGCAACCTTCAGAGTTCTTGAAGAATGTCCAAGAGGAACAGAAAAAGCTTCAACTACTTGGAAAGCAACTAATTCTTTCTTTACCATGGATTTAAGTTGTGTATGTGCTATAAGGTGCTTACCTGATACTACAGTAGATCTATAACAACAAAAACAGGTTAAACACCTGTTTTTTAATTGGCAAAATCAATATCTAATATATCGTTTATAGGAATTAATTCGTTTTCAAAGGTTATTATGTGTGACTTGTTTTTTCCAATAATTTGTTTATTAATAACACCACTGCTTAATTTAATATTAACATTAGCTTTATATACATAACCCGGGGAGTTAAAAATAGCATCTATTTTTTGATTAACATCCATATTTATCTTTTCAATAATTGGCTTTACTACTTTAGATTTTATTGATTCATCCCTTTCTCTAAATCCATAACTAACTTTTTCATTATTAGTTAATGTTTTATCAATTTTATTTGCAAATACTTTAGGTAATTCTTTTTTCATTTAAAATACCTCCTAAATAATTGTATGCTATTTATTTAAGAGGTATACTGTTATCTATTAAATTTAACTTCAAACAAAAGAGTACCGACATATCCTATAAAAAGCAGTATTATTCCTCCAATTATTTCATATTTTGTATAATTACTTTCGAAAACTTTATTAAACATAAGGAAAACTGATGAGAGCGCTAAACCTATAATAATCCAATAGGTTTTTATCTTATGATTCGTTAATAGATACTTCATAAGTTTAATAAAAAATAATCCCCCACAAACAAGACCAAGCAAAAAGGGAATAATCATTTTTAAATTTTCAATTATTACACTAAAATTACTTAAATTACTAAATAAATCGAGTAAAATATAATATAGTCCTAAAACCATGAGAATGGCAGTACCACTTATACCAGGTATTATCATAGTTGCCGCTTCTATTACACCAACTATAAACAATAAAATTAAATTATTGCTTTCTTGTGACAAACTTATTTGGTTAGTATTGTTAATTAATGATAATGATGCAACTAAACAAAAAAAGAATATCAAAATAACTATATTTTTAAAATTATAAGTTCCTTTTATTTCTTTTAATAGACTGGGAATCCCCCCTAATATTAGCCCTATAAAAAAGCATATTATCAAAAAATAATGATTATTAAGAGCTAATTTTATTAATTTACTTACTAAAACAACAGACACTAAAATACCACTACCCAAAACCACTAAAAACTTAGTGTTTTCTATAACATCATCAAAATAATCACAAACTGCATTTATTATTTTTTCATAAAGACCGAGTACCATCATAATTATTGAACCGCTTAATCCCGGAATAATCTTACCAATACCAATAATAATTCCTTTTGAAAATAAAATTAAATTTTGCACAAAAAAACAACCCCTTATATTAAATAATATGTTGGAGTTGTTTTTTTATAATTATTTAATCAAAATAATCAATCTTCATATTCTTACGAACTGTCTTCATGACTTCTTCTGCTTTTTTCTTAGCTTTTGCTGTTCCTTCTACAAGAATTTTGTCAACTAATTCAGGGTTTTCTTCATAATACTTTCTTTTTTCTTGGATTGGCTCTAAAAACTTCATCATACTATTGATTAATTCTTTTTTACAATCTACGCACCCTCTTGTTCCGGCACGGCACTCTAAATTAACCGTTTCTAGATTGTCTTTATTAACTAATTTATGATAATAATACACCATGCAATTATCTGGATTACCTGGGTCATCCTTTTTGATTTTATTAGTATCTGTTATAGCACCCATAATTTTTTTAGAAACTGTTTCGCGATCATCACTTAAAAATATTGCATTATTTAAACTTTTTCCCATTTTTTCATTACCGTCAAGTCCCTTAATACGTGGATTTTCACTTAAATGAGCTTTGGGTTCTTTTAATGTTTCACCATAAATAGAATTAAATTTTCTAACAATTTCACGACATTGTTCAATTAGAGGTAATTGATCTTCACCAACCGGTATTAGTTCACCACCTAAAGCTGTAATATCGGCAGCTTGACTAACTGGATATCCTAAGAAACCATAAGTTACACTTTCACCTTCATTACCAAATAGATTTTTTTTCTGAGTTATTTCTGATTTAACAGTTGGATTACGATATAATCTAGCAACTGTAACCATATTTGAGTAATAAACGGTAAGTTCTGCTATTTCAGGAATCATTGATTGAATAAAAATAACTGATTTATTAGGATCAATTCCTGATGATAACAAATCAATTGTAACATCCCTAACACTTTCACGTACTTTCTTTGGTTCTTTAAAATTATCAGTTAAAGCTTGAACATCAGCAAGTTCAAAATGAGAACTATATTCTTCTTGTAATTTTACCCAATTAACAATAGCACCAAAATAGTGTCCTAAATGTAATTTACCACTCGGTCTAACTCCTGTTAATATATTCTTCTTTTCTTTCATAATTTACCTCCTATTAATTGTATATAAATATATAGCTGCTATAATATCTTTTTCAAAAAACATTGCATAATTACATAATTCTTTTTTTATTTTGGAATTATCTCTCATAACCAATAATTTGTTATATAAATATTTAATAAAATAACCCTTATCTGCTAGCTTTATCGTTTCTTTGTTTTTAATTTTGATCTCTATTAATTCAATGTTAAAGTCTTCGTATTGATCATTTGCTTGTATTAACATTTTATTATACTTTTCAATGCGATAAATTAAAGAATCATTAAGTTTAAATCTTTCACCTAAATATTCAATTGTTTCATTTATTATCTTTTCACTTGTTTTTAGGTTATTATTAATAATCGATGAAATTCTTTTTTTATTTAACGTTTCTTTTATCAAAGGTTTATTAGCACTAAAATTTGTCATTTCTAATATAACTTCTTTGAAAACATCAAAATTTCTATTAAAATTTGTATTTAAAGAATTCAATTTAAACGTGTATTTTGACCCATCTAACTTATTAAATGCTTTCATAGCATCGTTATATCCCAACTTCATACTACGCCTAGTTAAATTACTATCGAACAATAAAAATGAGTCTAGTTTGTTGCGTGGTGTAATATATGTTATTGGAATGTTTTTTTCCTTAACTTTCCTTGATATTCCAAAAGAGTTTAAATCTATTGCAATTATCTCTGTTGCCCCCATATCAATTGCTTGATTAATTGGAATATTATCATAATAAGCTCCATCTACATATAATTCTTCATCTATTTTTTTTAATTTAAAAGCAGGAAAACAAGTTGCTGAAGCCATCAAATAGTCCTTTAATTTACCTGGTGCAATTTCACTTTTTCTTAATAAAACAGGTTTAAAACTAGATAAATTAACAGTAACCAAACCATAATCAACTTTTGAGCTGTAAAGTTTACGAAGATTTATATATTTATCAATTGTAAGTTCAAGTTGACTAACATCCATACCACCGTGCAAAATAATATTTGACATGTATTTTTTAAAGAGTTTAATTTTACCATTAAAAGTATTATAATCACTAGCTATATGATCTTTAAAAATCACATCAAAATTTATGTTATACCACATACTTCTTGCTTTAATGTATTCGTTTTGAACCATTAAAGCACCATTTAAAGCACCTACTGAAGTTCCGGTAACAATATCATATTTAATATTCATTCTCCTTAGTGCACGCCATACGCCTATTTGGTAGGCCCCTTTAGCGCCACCACCGGACAAAACAATTGCTCGTTTCATTTTACCTGCTCCTTGCTTTAATACCTATATTATATCACTATTTGCCTTTTTTTGTGGCATTATCATAAATTAAATATATACTTGCCGGTTCAACCGATGTAGTTAAGGAAAAAAATATAAAAAGAATTAATCACTCCGTCTTGTTGATATCCACGAATTATTAAAATTTATTTTTTGTAACCTCTCTGGTAATTTAAAATAATTATAAAACTCAGGACTTAATAAAGACATATTTTTTTGTTTTAGGTTATGAGTATTATAATGTGACAAAATACCTAAATACGAATTCATTTTTTGTCTTATTTTTAAAGCATCACAATAATTAAATTTGCTTTTTTTCAAAAGTTGATTAGTCACAATTATTGATAAATAAAAATTGTTTTTGATTCTTCTGGTTACATATATTCTCCAAGGTTTTATAAAAGAGCCTAGAAATTCAACGCCATGATTAACATTTTGTAAATATATTTTTTTAGGGTGAAGTTCTAATTCTAAACTTTCAAACAAAAATCTCCTAATTTTAGGAATCGCCTTTTTTAACCTTTCCCTATCAGTAGAAACTATTACAAAATCATCAACATAGCGACCATAATACTTAAACTTTAATTCACTTTTAATAAAGTGATCAAAACCACTTAAATAAAAATTAGAAAAAACTTGACTTGTATAATTACCAATTGGTAATCCACAGTTTTCTTTTGCATGAAAAAGGCTTTTTGATCTCGGTAACCCATCCCACTCATCAGGAAGCGACTTAAAAAAGCAATTAACCTTAACATCATTTAATATTGTCTTTTGGCACAACCAAATAACTTTGTTTTTGTCCGATTCCAAATACTTATAAGAAATAATTTTTTCTAATCTTTCTAACAAAATAACTTTATTAATACTCATAAAATAACCTTTAATATCCAATTTTAAAACAAAACACTCCTCAGTATAATTTTTACTAGCACTTCTTACAAATTTATCAACCCTATTTACTCCAAAATGCGTTCCTCGTCCCTTTCTGCAACTATAGGTGTCATAAATAAATTCATTTTCAAATATATTGTTTAACTTCATAACAATTAAATGATGAACAATACGCTCACGAAAACTTGAAGCAAAAATTTCCCTTTTAACAGGTCTCTCAACTATAAAAACAGATAAAGGTTCTACTTTATAAGTACCAGCCTTTATCTCTTCCCATAATTTTATTAAATTTTCTTCATAATCCAAATCAAACTCTAAACATTCTAATTTACTTCTTTTGTTTTTTCGACACTGAAAATAAGCCAAGAACACATCCTCTAAAGTAATGTCCCCTACTACTTCTTTTAAAACTAAATTATTCATTATACCACCACTTATTAATAAAAGTTAAGTTCCGAAACGCAACGAATCGAGTATCCGTTAGCCTGACTATTCGTGTTGCGGTTGACGGTAGAATTACTCGAGTTCAAGTTACGTCTCCAAGCATCAGACCCATCAGGAGATGAAGTCCACCAGTTACCGTTCGACCCGACATTGTTGAATGACCCACTAGTGTTACGATAACCCGCGAGCACTACAACAAAAAAACAAATCGCCACAACTGTGCTATTAGTGACTACTTACTGATCTATATTCGCATGAATAGAGACACTATATTCCCACCTAAATGGAGAGCCACCGAACTTAATTGGCACACTTTTAAATAGAATATCATTTAGAATTCCGGCCAGTTATTTTTTTAAAACTTTTTCCCAACCAAATAATTGACGCCTCACATTTTCGATTTTAACACTAACTTTAACAAGATTTTCCGTATTAATTACATGTAAATCATATAAAAGACGAAACAACAATCTAATTACTTCGATATTTTCAATTGCTTCTTCAACTTTCTTTAGCTTCTGTTCCTTTGACCTGATTTTATTAGCACGATAGACATTCATTAACAAACTAGTCAGTTCGCTTTTTAACTTTTCACCCAAAGTATATTTATATTCCCTAGGCACCTCTTTAATCAGATTGAAACTATATAAAAACAACTCATAGCTAACTTTATAAACGGGTAATTCAATTCCCTTTAACTCACTCATCTTCTGATAATACTTTCTTGTATTTATTAATTTTAATTAACGCTTCTTCTTTAGTTATATCGCCTAACTTTAAGATATCTTGAATAACAAAATCACCAGCACTTAATATAACCTCATAATCAAATTTCAATAATTTAATAAACTTTTCATATTTGTCCAATTGATTAATAGGAAACCCACATTTGTCAGACATTTTTGAAAAATTAGTTAATTTCAAACCTAACTCAACAGACATTATTTTTGCATCATCGCCTAAAAATATGTAAAAATTACCACTCTTAAATAAGTAAACCTTATTTGGATTTTTCATCTTTTTAACCAAGTACTTATTATACAATTTACTAATCCATTACACCTTTTTTAAAAATTTTGGACAACCATGCGGGACATCCCGCATGGTTGTATTTGCACCCCATTACCTAAATGGAAGTTGTAGATACGCCTTCCAAAATGGAGAGACTTCTTTATAGGGGAACGAATCCACAAAAAGGAAAGAAAAATCTAGATGCGTGAAACAACAACGCGGTTTCACCTTGGCACAAGGCCAAGGAAAGGGGAAAGTTCAAGCCTTCACCCTAAAGGGCTTGGCGGCTATTGTTCCGAAACGCAACGAATCGAGTATCCGTGAGCCTGACTATCCGTGAGGCGGGTGACGGTAGAATACCTCGAGTCCAAGTGACGTCTCCAAGCAACAGACCCATCAGGAGATGAAGTCCACCAGTAACCGTTCGACCCGACATTGCTGAATGACCCGCTAGCGTGACGATAACCCGCGAGCTTAGCATTGAACGGATTGCCTTTTAGTTTTGTACCTACATCACTTCCACGATAAGCAGTTTTATCCCACTCTGTATGGCCTTCTCCATAAGTTGAATCTACTGTTCCTTCGAGTTTTTTCCATTCTTCATCTGTTGGTATATGCCAACCCGCTGGACATAATCCTTGATTATCTGTTTCTATTGCACTACCATTCATCACTACTGGCCACTGATAAAATAATCCTTTATATCCTACCTCTTGGTTTCCGCAATTATTAGTTCCTTCCCAACTAGTTCCTGAACCAACATTAATATAACCTTTCCCTGCTTTAGAACAATCATATCTTAAATCCTCTGCCATCCAACAGTAATCACCAAATTGAGCTGTTTTATAGACTTCTCCATCTCTTGAATCTACAAAATCTTCTCCACAAGGAAATGGTGGTATTGGAATTTCACAATCATCTGGTGTTTTTTCGGATAGTTCAACTTCACTATCCTCGTAACCCTTTTCTACGCAATATGTACCGTCGTGAATAGCTATTGCAACTTTTCCTTCAGAATTTACAACAACTGTTCCATTTTGTGGTTTTGTTCCTTTATAGTCTAATTTATAACCATCTGGTGTTGATATTTCTTTTCCATTTTCATATTCATATCTTATTTCACTAGGAGTAATCTTTTTGACTATATTTCTTGAATATTCATACTCTGCTGTTTGTATTATTCCATATGCTGAATTTTTAAATGATCCTTGTCTTGCATCCTCTATTGTTTTTAATACCATTGGTGTTACTATTAGCATTATAACGGCTAATATCACTATTACTGCTAATAATTCAATTAACGTAAAACCTTTCTGTTTCATAATTATTCACTTTCCTTTACTATTATCTTAATTATATAGAATATTTGTTTATATGTCTACCCCCCCCCACATAAAAAAACAGTAAAAATCACGAAAAAATCGTTTTTTGCTTTTTATTATTACTAAGTGTTTGCTTTTTTTATGGTAACAAAAAGAGTAAATTTCCATCTACTCTGCTTGGTCCTTATTAAGTTTACTAATAATGTTTTCTATTTTATTGCCATAATCTATTGATTCATCATAGATAAATGTAAGTTCTGGTATATGTCTCATATCTACCCGATCTGAAAGTTTAGTTCTTATGAACCCCTTTGCACTGTTAAGTGATTTCATCGTGTCATCTCGTTTGTCATCATCTAAAACAGTAACATAAACTTTCGCAAAACTTAAATCACTGGCTAATTTAACGTCAGTTACAGTAACAAATTTAATGTTTTTATCTTTTATTTCAGTAGATAATATATAACTAATTTCCTTGACTAAAATATTTGATAATCGACTATTTTTAACACTCATATTTTCACCTATTTCTTTACTTCAACCATTTCAAAAGCTTCAACAACATCTCCAACTTTTAAATCATTATAATCTTCGATAGTAATTCCACATTCATAACCTTTTTTCACTTCTTTAACAGAATCTTTTTCACGTTGAACACTTTGAATTTCACCGGAATAAATAACGATTCCATCACGAATAATTCTTGCAGATGATGTTGCTTTAATACTGCCATCAGTAACGTATGAACCAGCAATTGCACCAACTTTAGAAAATTTAAATAATTTTCTTACTTCTGCAGTTCCAATAATTTTTTCTTCGAAAGTAGGATCAAGCATTCCCTTCATCGCTGCTTCCATTTCTTCAACTGCTTTATAAATAACATCGTATAATTTAATTTCAACGTTGTTTTCTTTCGCATAATTTCTTATTTCAGCATTAGGTCTAACATTAAACCCAATAATTATAGCGTTTGCTGTTTTTGCAAGTAAAATATCATTTTCAGTAATCGCCCCAACACTACTTCTTGTAACTTTGACACGAACACCTTCTACCTCAATTCTTTCTAAGGTAAACTTAACAGCTTCAGCACTTCCGTTTAGATCTGCTTTAACTATAATATTAACATCTTTAACGCCTTCTTGAATCTTAGAAAAAATATCATCTAAAGTTATTGCACCTTTAACTTCAACATTACTGTCTTGTTCTTTTCTTTTTCGTTCTTCAGCAATAGCTTTTGATTCTTTTTCGGTTTCGAATGCCATAAATTTATCACCAGCTAAAGGAACTTCGTTAAGTCCTGTAATATATACTGGTTGCGATGGAGAAGCCTCGGTAATCTCTTTCCCAACTTCATTTTTCATTGTTCTAATGCGCCCACTACAAGTTCCAACAACAATAGGGTCCCCTATTCTTAAAGTACCATTTTGAACTATTAACGTAACAACGGAGCCCATATGTTTATCTAAACGCGACTCAATAACAGTTCCACTTGAATAGCGATTAGGGTTAGCTTTATGGTCTTGCATTCCCGAAATTAATAAAACGCTTTCTAATAATTCATTAATTCCTTCACCTGTAAGTGCAGATATTTTACAATATAAAGTATCCCCACCCCAAGTATCAGGCAATAATCCATATTCTGCTAATTCAGTAATTACTTTATCGATATTAGCGGATGGTTTGTCTATTTTATTAACTGCTACAACAATTGGAACATTAGCAGCCTTAGCATGATCTATGGCTTCCTTTGTTTGAGGCATTATACCATCATCAGCTGCAACAATAATAATAACAATATCAGTAACACTGGCACCTCTTGCACGCATCTCAGTGAAAGCCTCATGTCCTGGAGTATCAATAAATGTAATTAATTGATCATGACATTTTGTTTGATAAGCACCAATGGTTTGAGTAATACCACCAGCTTCTTCATCAACTACTTTTGATTTTCTTATTGTATCTAGTAATGTTGTTTTTCCATGATCAACGTGACCCATAATTGTAACAATTGGAGGTCTTGATTCTAAATCTTTAGGATCATCAACAATTTCATACTTTTCAAAATTACTTATATCTGCTGTTTCCTCACGTTTTAACTCTTTGTTATAGTCTATTGCTAAAACTTCAGCACTTTCAAAATTAATACTATTGTTAACATTAGCCATTATACCTAAAGAAACGAGTTTTTTAATTATTTCAGAAGCACTAACTTCTAAAACTTCTGCAAATTCCTTAACACTCATATTATTTTTATATAAAACAACATCTTCGTTGGTAAGGGCAGTATTTGATATTAATTTTTCTTTGTTTTTATACATTTTTTTCTTTTCTTTTGCCAATTCATTTTTAGAATTATTTATAGTTGATTTGTTTTTATTTGTTTTTCGGAGTGAATCTGAGTTATCAACCTTTAATTTGGTTGTATCTACCATTCCCACAATTTCCTCTTCATCAACATCAATATCAATTATATTGTCTAATTCAATAATGGCATCTTCAGATAAAATATCGTCTTTATCAACAATATTAATTCCTAACCCTTGACAATAATCTAATATTTCCTCTACTGTTTTATTCATTTCTTTTGCATATTCTTCAATACTCATTATTTGCGTCACCTCTTTCTCTTATTTTACAATTTCTTTTAATTGCTCAAAAAGTATATCTGGAACTTTAACTTCTAAATGCTTATCCAATATTTTATTTTGATAAGCTTTTTCAATAACTTTGATATCTTTTTTAAGATATGCCCCACGACCATTTTGTTTACCTGTTAGATCTACTATAACTTCATTACTTGGCGTCCTAACAACACGAACTAGTTCATGCTTAGGTAGTTGCTCTTTTGTAATAATACATCTACGCATTGGTATTTTTTTTGGTTTCATATTATCATCCTTATTCTACAATATTAATTCCAGCTTCTTTTGCTTGTTCATATGTTTTTACATCAATTCGGTAATGGGTTAAACGAGCTGCTAAACGTACGTTTGAGCCTCTCTTACCGATAGCAAGTGGAAAGTTATCTTCGTTAACAACAACCATTGCTGTTTTGTTTACTTCATCTGTTATAAAAACTCGAACATCTTTTGCAGGACTTAAAGCATTAGTAATAAATTTAGATGGTTCCTTCTCATAAAGTATAATATCTATTTTTTCACCACTTAATTCTTCAATAATACGATTAATACGACTTCCTTTTTCTCCAATACAAGAACCGACTGCATCGACACTTGAATTTTCAGAGTAAACTGCAATTTTACTTCTATTACCAGCCTCACGAGCAACACTATAAACTAAAATAATGCCTTCTTCTATTTCCGGTATTTCTAATTCGAATAAACGTTTTACAAATCCATAATGATTTCTTGATAGCAAAATAACAGTTCCTTTAGAATTAGTTTCAACTTTTGTTACATAAACTTTTATGTTTGCGCCCATTTTAATTTTTTCTCCAGGAATTGTTTCTGTTTTAGGTAAAATACCTTGAATTTTTCCTAAATCAATATAATAATTACGAACATCTTCCATAGCAACAAGCCCACTGATCATTTCATCTTGTTTATCGTTAAACTCTTCACTAATTATATTTCTCTCTGCTTCTCTTATTTTTTGAATTACAACTTGTTTTGCTGTTGCAGCTGCAACTCTACCAAAATCTTTTGGAGTAACTTCTTCTTCAATTGTTTCATCTAGTTCAATACCAGGAACAATTTCCCTTGCTTGTTCAAGTGTAAGATGAATTCTTTCATCAAATGGTAATTTCATTTTTTCAATAATATCTTCACCATCAAATGTCTCATCTACAACAACTTCTACTTCACATTCAGGATCAACTACTGTTTTAAATGAAAAAATTTTAATTTCACCGGTTTCTTTGTTAATATCAACTCTAACATTTGATAAAGATTTATAATTTTTCTTATATGCTGATGTAAGTGCTAGTTCAAGAGCTTCGTAAATGATATCTTCTTGAATACCTTTTTCATCAACTAATAACTTAATTGCATTTTTAAAAGAACTTGTGTCCATGTTATTCTCTTCCTTTCTCTTTTGAGGAAATATCTAAAATATAACTTTCTTCAATTGGATCATTCTTATCTAAAATCGGACTTATTAAATTATTAACTAAAACACAGTCATCAATATCAACAATACCATCCTTATCGATGATAATTCTTAAAAATTGATTATTATCTTCTTTTTCATACTTTACTTCGTCCAACTTATAATTATTTTCAATTATAATTCCCTCAATTAAATTTTTAATTTTTTCTTCAATATTCATAATTCCCTCCAACTATGTTAAAGAGTGGGTCTCCCCACTCCTTTCTACTACATATTATACCATACTTATAATTTATATTAAACAAATATATATATTAATTGCATTTTTTTTGATATAATTATTATGGAGATGATAGTATGAAGAAATTTTTAGATAACAAAAGGAATAAAACAACGTTAATTGGGATTGGCGTTTTTTCAATATATTTTGTTGTTACCTTATTAAAAGGTATCCCACTTAACTGGCTTGATCTTAAAGATTTAAGCGAATTTGAATCCTTATTATACTCATTACTAATTTCAGCAATGATGTTAGGTGTTATTATTTATATTTACAATGAAAAATTAAAATTAATGTACAAAGATATTAAGAAAAATCACAAAAAATATTTTTCTAAATATATAAAATATTGGTTGGCTGCACTTTTTTTTATGGCTCTTTCAAATTTAATTATTTTAAGTTTTAAAGACAATGCTATACCAAACAATGAACAAATAATTAGAATGTTTTTTAATACAAATCCAATCATGATTTTCTTAAGCGCAGTTATTATTGCGCCAATACTAGAAGAATTAGTTTTCCGCCAAGCATTTAGAGATATGTTTTCGGATGACATAATGTTTATTTTTATGTCTGCTGCTACATTTGGTCTATTCCATGTTATTGGAAGTGCAACATCTTTATTTGATTTAGTGTATATTATACCTTATACAATTCCAGGCATTGCGTTTAGCTTGATGCTTAAAGAAACAGACAACATTATTGTTCCAATGGGATTTCACTTCTTACATAATGGTATTCTTATTGCACTTCAATTTGTATTACTAATATTTGGATAGGAGTGAAAATTTGAAAAAAAAATTAATAATTGTTTTAGTAATTATTATTGTTGTTTTTTTATTGGTTTTCGCTTATGCCCGATTTATTGGTACTAAGGGGTTAATTGTTAAAGAAATAAGAATTATCGATAATAAATTGCCAAATGATTTTCATGGCTTTAAAATAGCCCATTTAAGTGATTTACACTACGGAAGAATTATAAATGAAAATAAATTAGATGATATTATAGACAAATTAAATGCATTAAAACCTGATATTATATTTATAACAGGAGATTTGTTAGATAGAGATACAGAATTAACTACTGAACAAAAAGAAAGTTTAATTACAGGCCTTAAAAGAATGGATACCTCAATTGGTAAGTATGCTATTAGCGGGAATCATGACTATGATAATGGCATAAAAGATTGGACATCAATTATTGAAAAAAGTGATTTTGTTAACTTAGATGATAAACATGAGTTAGTTTATAATAATGGAATTCTTCCAATTGTTATTAATGGAATGAGTTCGAATTTAAGAAATGAATTAGATATTAATGAAAAGTTAAAATCATTTAATACCTTGATCAAATCTGCAAATAATCCTGATGAAAATAAAAAAATTATGACGATGTATAAAATAATGATAATGCATGAACCTGATTATGTTGATCAAATCGATAAAGATAAGTTTGATTTAATTTTAGCAGGGCACTCACATAACGGTCAAGTTAGAATTCCCTTTGTTGGTACTTTAATAAAACCATTAGGTGCTAAAAAATATTTTGATGAACATTACAAACTAAATAACACAGAGTTATATATTTCTAGTGGTCTAGGTACATCAACGTTGGATGTTAGATTATTTAATAAACCTTCATTTAATTTTTACCGTTTAACTAACAGATAAACTTATAGATTAGAAAAACACTAAACCTATTTAGTGTTTTTTACTTGGTAAAAACCATGTATATTACAGTAAGCATAAACGATGAAATCATCGCTTTCTACTTTAAATTCTGCTATTGGCTCTTCCTCTGGTTGTAAAACAACCTTTTGTACTCTATTACCCTCAACTAATGCAATCCACTCAATATAGTGAGCTTCAATCATTGGATGAATAGTCTTTCCAACTTGAACATTAACTTTGTTTCCATCTTTAGTAACATATGGAATGTGTTTTTCATATGTGTTTTCTTCTGTACTTATTTCAATTTCTTCCATTTCTTGTCCACAACATACTAATGTTCCACCACCATCATTTATTAATTCAACTACATTTCCACAAATTTCACATTTAAAGATTCTCATTTCTTACCTCCTTCCATTCTAAGTATATCACATACTTAGAATTTGTAAACTATACTCCGGTATTTTTATTGCGTCTTTTTAAAGCTATTTTTCTAATCCAATCAATAGGTACAACTGTAAGACTTAATAAAATTATAAATATGAATTCTTTTAATTCTAAACCATCCACCCTGAAAATACTTCCACCATAATAAATTATATAAATTTGAATTAATATTATTAATGTCATGATCATTATAAAACCCTTGTTTTTTAGAATATTAGCAATTATGTTTAAACGATAGGTTCTAGCATTAAAACAATTAAATATTCCAATGAAAATAAATAATCCGAAAAATGCTGTCATTAAACTTATATTATTAGCAAACAACAACCTAATAATAGGTAATTTCAAAAATAAAAGACATAGTAAAAACGAATATACCCCAGTAAATAAAATTTGACCAAACATATAACTATTAATAATATGCTCATCACGCTTTTTAGGTAATTCATCCATATATTCAGCTAAAGCTGGTTCCCCTGCAAAGGCAATTGCAGCAAAGGTGTCCATAATCATATTTACCCATAGCATTTGAACAACAGTAATAGGATCTTTTATTCCAATGAAGGGTCCAACAATTGAAATTCCTACTGCACACATATTAATTGTTAATTGTAAAATAATAAATTTTCTGATACTTTTAAAAATAGTACGCCCATACAACATCGCTTTAGCTATTGATTCAAAATTATCATCTAATAAAACAACATCACTTTTTACAACTTCATCAACAGGAATTTCTTCTAATTTATTATTTCTATAAACCCGACAATTTATTTTTGAAGCTTCTTCTTGTAACTTTTTAAATGATGCTTCACTACCATATTCTGATACAGTTGATATTAGTGAGGCAATGAAGATTGCAATTGCAATTCCGACTGTTTCATACCAATCAAAGTTACGAATCAAAAATAACGTTTTAATTGCTAGTGCTATTATCAAAATTTTTGTCATCGGTTCCCCTAAACTTTCAACAAATATTTTAATAAAAGAGTTTTGTTTTTTTACACTTATTTTATTGCTTCCATATTTTGTTCGTGATTCGATTACTTGTTTATTCGTTAATCCATTTTCTGTTATTTTCAAAATTATCACCTATAAAATGATATTATGGTTCAACAACTTATAATACATTAATACTTCGACAAAAAAAGCAACCATTTAAGGTTGCTATATTAATTAGATTTCTTTTTTTGGATTTTGTAATTAACTTTTAATAATATTTTTCTTGGTAGAAATCTCGTAAAAAAGATACCAAATTTATTAAAAATACCAGGTATAATTATTAATTTTCTTTTAAACATTTTATTAATAGCGTACTCACTAACCGTGTGACTCTCCATAGCTTTTATTGAAAATTTAACACCAGCAACATTATTAAAATTAGTATTAACAGGTCCAGGACATAAGGCACCAATGTAAACATTACTATTTTCACGACGAAGTTCTTCATATATTGCCTCAGTTAGTTTTAATACATAACCTTTTGTCGCATAGTAAGTAGCCATTAATGGCCCGGATAAGAATGCAGCTGATGATGCTACATTTAAAATATAACCACTATTTCGTTCTTTAAAGTCTTTCAAAAAGACTTTTGTAAGAGTATGGACTGTCTTAATATTTAAATCAATCATATCCAATTCTTTATCAAGAGTTGTTTCTGAAAAGTTTCCAAAAACACCAAACCCTGCATTATTTATTAAAATATCAATTTTTTCTTTTTTAACTCTATTATATAATTTCATACAATTAAAAGTAGTAGATATATCTAGGGGTATTACTTTTACATTACCACCTATTTCTTTTTTTATCTTATCTAATCCTTTTTTATCCCGAGCAACAAGTATTAAGTCATAACCCTTTTTACCTAATATCCTAGCTAAATCAGCGCCTATGCCTGAACTAGCCCCTGTAATTAATGCCTTCATCTGAATCACCACCTACTAATCTAATTATATAGTATAACAACTAATAATACAACTTTACTTCATTAAATCATATAAATTTAGTATATTTATCAAATAAAAAAAGAGTTTATTACTCTTCTTCTACTAATTTTAAAATTACTATTAATGCGTCATCTCCACGACGTTCATCCAGTTTTAAAATTCTTGTGTATCCACCATTTCTGTTAGCGTATCTAGGTGCCAAAACATCAAATACTTTTTTAGTTGCTTCTTTGTCATTTTGTAGAAAGGCTACCGCTTTTCTTCTAGATACCAATGTTTCTTTTTTCCCGTATGTAACCATTTTATCTAAAAACTTACGTACTTCTTTAGCTCGCGTCTCAGTTGTTTTTATTTGTTCGTTCATGATTAAGTCTTTAGTTAAATTAGCAAGCATACTTCTTCTATGTTTATTATCGCGTCCTAATTTTCTATACATAATATTCCTCCTACCTATTGATCTTCATCACGGAATTTAAGTCCTAATTCTCTGATTTTATCAGAAACCTCTTTTAGGGATTTTTTACCTAAATTACGTATTTTCATCATTTCTAATTCAGTCTTTTCTGTTAAATCTCCTAGTGTAGTGATGTTAGCTCTTTTCAAACAATTATATGCTCTTACTGAAAAATCTAAATCATCTATCGGTGTTTCTAATTTTTTAAGTTTGTTATCTTCTTTTCTAGATGTCATAACTCCTACTGAATCTATAAATTCATTGTCTTTAGTTAAGAATTTTAAGTTTTCAATTAATATTTTAGCGGATAGTGCAAGTGCATCCTCTGGTTTTATTCCACCGTTTGTATGAACATCAAAGGTTAATTTGTCATAACTATCATCTTGCCCAACACGAGCGCTTTCAACTTCATAGCTTGTTAACTCGATTGGTGAATATAAAGCATCTATTGGAATATATCCTATTTTATTATTTTCAATATCAGCCTTTTTTTCATTTGCTGGAACATAACCGCGACCATTTGTCACAATCATTTCCATATCCAATTTACCGCCCTTTGATATAGTAGCTATAACTTGATCTTTATTGATAATTTCAATATCTGCATCTCTTTCGATGTCAGCTGCTGTAACTACTTGTTCTTTGGAAATTGATAATCTAATAACTTTAGATTCTGAAGAATGATTTATAATAACAATATTTTTTAAATTTAAAATAATCGTTGTAACATCTTCAACAATTCCTTCTATAGTTTGAAATTCATGCATTACTCCATCAATTTTTACTGCAGTAATTGCACTTCCAACTAAACTAGATAGCATAACTCTTCTAAGTGCATTCCCGATAGTTGTACCAAAACCTCTTTCAAGAGGTCCGATTACAAATCCTCCGTAATTATTTTTTTCTGCATATTTTTCAATCTTACATTCCGGTTTTTCAAAATTTAATTCTTTAATTGGTTTCTCAAAGTTCGACATTCTAACACACTCCTTTTCTTTTATTAACCACGTGGTCTTTTAGGTGGTCGGCACCCATTATGTGGTATTGGTGTTACATCTGTTATAGAAGTGATTTCTAAACCAGCTGTTTGTAATGAACGTATCGCCGTTTCACGACCTGATCCTAATCCTTTTACAAATACTTCGACTTTTTTCATACCAACTTCTGCAGCTGCTTTTCCAGCAGCTTCTGCTGACATTCCTGCCGCAAATGGTGTGGATTTTTTACTTCCTTTAAAACCTAAGGTACCTGCTGATGCCCAACTAACTGCATTTCCTTCGTTATCACTAATGGTAACAATAGTGTTATTGAATGTTGAATGAATGAAAGCTCTTCCTTCCGGTACATTCTTTTTTACTTTTCTTTTTCTTGGTTTATAAGCCATTAGTTACCCTCCTTTTACTTAAAATTATTTTTTCTTATTAGCAACTACTTTGCCTTTTCCTTTACGAGTTTTAGCATTACGATTTGTTCTTTGTCCTCTTACTGGTAATCCACGTCTGTGACGATTTCCTTCATAAGAATTAATTTCCATTTTATTTTTAATATTCATGCCTACTTCACGACGTAAATCACCTTCGATTAAATGTTTATCCATTTCATCACGGATAAGAACTAATTCTTCATCGCTTAGTTCATTTACTTTCCTGCTAGGATCGATTTTTACATTATTCAAAATTGTTTTTGATAAATTTTTTCCAACTCCATAAATATTAGTCAAAGAAACTTCTACTTTTTTGTTATCTGGTATATCTACACCCTTAATTCGTGCCATAAAACACCTCCTATTATCCTTGTCTTTGTTTATGTTTAGGGGTTGAGCAAATTACATATACTTTTCCCTTACGTCTAATTATTTTGCATTTATCACATATTTTTTTTACTGATGGTTTTATTTTCATATAAATACCTCCTAATTTTTTCTATAGGTTATTCGCCCACGTGTTAAATCATATAGTGATAATTCTATAGTTACATTGTCACCTGCTGAAATGCGAATGTGATTCATTCGGATTTTACCAGAAACGTGGGCTATTACTATATGTTTGTTTTTAAGTTCGACTCGAAATATTCCTCCAGGCAATAATTCCAACACTTTTCCTTCTACTTCAATTGTTTCTTCTTTAGCCATCATATCACCTCTTTGTTAAAATTTTAATTCCGTCTTTTGTTACTAAAACTGTATGTTCAAAATGAGCAGATGGTGAATTATCAGCAGTAACGACTGTCCACTCATCATCTTCTAGAAGCACCTCAGCAGTCCCTAAATTAATCATGGGCTCAACTGCAATAACCATTCCTTCTTTTAAAAGTGGTCCGGTCTTCGGTTTACCATAATTAGGAATGTCGGGTTCCTCATGAAGTTTGCTTCCTACCCCATGACCAACCAATTCTTTAACAACACCTAAGTTAAAATTTTTAATATAGGTTGATATTTCATTACCAATATCACCTACACGCACACCAGATTTAATAACTTTTAAACCTTCATATAATGCTTTTTCGGTGTGTTTCAATAACATTTCTTTTTCAGGACTTATTTTTCCAACTGGATAAGTCCAAGCTGAATCTCCATGATATCCCTTATAGCAAGCACCAATATCAATAGAGACTATATCTCCATTTTTTAATTTGCGATTGCTAGGTATTCCATGAACAACTTCTTCGTTAATTGAAGTACAAATTGATGCCGGAAATCCACCATATCCTTTGAATGATGGGGTTGCACCAGATTTCATTATAAAATTACATGCAATTTCATCTAATTCCTTTGTGCTAATTCCTGGTTTTATATGCTTTTCTAAATGCTTGTGTGTATCGCCGACAATTTTTCCTGCTATTTCTAGTTGGGTTATTTCATGTGCCGTTTTAATATTAATCATCGCTATTACCACCATCAATTATTTTAGTTATCTGTTTAAAAGTATATTCCTTATTAATCGAACTATTAATTTTATAAAAATTGTCTTTGTGTCCATAATAATCTAATAACGGTTTTGTTGACAATATATAGTTTTGAAACCTTACTTCGAAGGCATCAACATTGTCGTCATCTCTTCTTATTAGAGAACCACCACACTTATCGCATATATCATTAATTAATGGTTTTGTTTCTTCGTACAAATCATTATAAACAGTTTGGCAATTTTTACAAGTTAACCGTCCAACTGTTCTTTTATATGCTGTTTCTTTATCGATTTCTAAACAAAAGATACAATCTATTTTCTTGTTTGTTTTTTCTAACATCTGATCATATAATTTAGCTTGGCTTAACGTTCTAGGAAAACCATCAAGAATATAACCTCGTTCACAATCAACATCATTTAATCTTTTGTTTAGCACCTCTATAATTATTGAATCTTTAATTAAATTACCCGTAAACATGTCTTCTTTTATTTCGTTTCCTATTTCAGTATTTTGTTCCATTTCTTTTCTTAAAATGTTTCCTATTGAAATATGTGGAATATTGTATTTTTCAGAAATCATTTGTGCTTGAGTTCCTTTTCCAGCTGCTGGTGGTGAAATAAAAATTATGTTTTTCACTTTTTGCGTCCTCGTCTACGTGTATAAGTACGACTTGTTAATTGACTATCAAGTGCTTTATATGTTTCAAGTGCTACTCCAACAACAATTAATAGTCCAGTACCACCAATTGATATGTTTGAAGGTAATTTTGAAACAATACTAAATACAATTGGAAGTCCAGCAATAAATGCTAGTGCTAAAGCACCAACAATTGTTAATCTGTAAAGTATTGTATTAATGTATTTAATAGTTTCTTCTCCAGGTCTTATTCCTGGTATGTAACCACCATTATTTTGCAAATTTTCTGCCATTTCTTTTGGTTTTAATTGTAGAAATGTATAAAAATATGAAAAAGCTACAATTAATAAAATATATATAACAAATCCACTTGGACTTTGCATAACAATATACTTTTCAATAAATTCTGTATATTTTGGATTTTTAATCGCTCCTGCAAAAAAAGCTGGAATCGATAATAGTGATGATGAAAAAATAACTGGTATAACTCCTGCTGAGTTTAATTTAAACGGAATGTAGCTTTGTTTTCCTAACACACTAGTTGATTTATTTGCATACTGAATAGGAATTCTTCTTTCCGCTGATTGTTCATAAATAACACCAATTACAATCACTAAGTATACTATTACAAATAAAACAAAAAGTAATATTCCCAATAGTGAACCATCACTAGTAAAACTTTGCCAAGCTGTTCCAAACATATTTGGAAGACTTGCGATAATACCAGTCATAATAATTAATGATATTCCATTTCCAATTCCTTTTGCAGTTATTTGATCACCCATCCATAGGACAAGTGCTGTTCCTGCTGTTAAAACTGTTGCAAATTGCATGTATTGTAACACACTTCCAGTTTTAATAAAAGCAAATGACATAATATATCCTTGGATAAAAGCTAAAACAATACCTAACACTCTCGTGATTTGATTTAATTTAACTCTTCCTGTATGACCTTCCTTAGCCAAATCTGACAAATAAGGAATTATATCCATTTGCGCTAATTGTATAATTATCGATGCTGTGATGTAAGGCATAACCCCTAACCCAAATATTGAAAATTGAGCTAAAGCACCTCCACCCATAACGTTAATTAATTCTAAAAATCCCAAACTATTAGTTCCAAGTTGTGATTGATCTACACCCGGAACAATAATTGTTGTTCCTAATTTAAATATGAATAACACGAAAAAAGTAAAAACTATTTTTCTTTGAATATCCTTGTTTTTGGGATTAAATATTTGCTTAAAGTTTGCAAACATTTTAGATCACCTCAGCTTTTCCACCCATTTTTTCTATTTTTACTAGTGCAGTATTAGAAAACTTATGGGCTTTAACATGTAATTTCTTTTCTAAATTACCGTTACCTAGTACTTTTATACCATTCATTTGTTGTTTAACCAGACCCATTTCTTTTAATAATTCTGGTGTGATAACTGCTCCGTCTTCAAATTCATTTAAATCACTTAAATTAATTACAGCATAAACTGTTTTGAATGGTGCATTAGAAAATCCTCTTTTTGGAAGTCTTCTAAATAATGGTGTTTGACCACCTTCAAATCCTGGTCTTACTCCTCCGCCACTTCTAGCATTTTGACCCTTTTCTCCACGTCCGCTTGTTTTTCCTAAACCACTTCCTGGTCCTCGCCCAACCCTTTTTGAAGTTTTGGTTGAACCTGGATGTGGATATAAATTATGTAATTTCATATTATATAATCTCCTCCACTTTTTTTCCACGAAGTACAGCAATTTGTTCAACTGTTTTTTGAGCTTTTAACGCATTAAGAGTTGCATGTGCCATGTTAATTTTAGTGCTTGAACCAAGTGATTTTGATAAAATATCTTTAATTCCAGCCATTTCTAATACTGAACGAACAGGCCCTCCAGCCTTAACTCCAGTACCTTTTAATGCTGGTTTTATTAATATTTTACTTGCACCTTGTACACCAATGGCTTCGTGAGGAATAGTTCTTTCATCAACAAGAGCCACTTTAATAACATTTTTAGTTGCCGCTTGAGCAGCTTTCTTAATAGCATCTGGTACTTCATTAGCCTTGCCCACACCTAATCCAACAAGACCTTTACGGTCACCAACCACTACAATGGCTGAAAAACGGAAATTTCTACCACCTTTAGTAACTTTTGTAACTCGACTAATATGAATTACTTCTTCGTCAAATTGTTTTGGTCGTGGTTCTCTTTTTTTATATTCCATTCATTAACCTCCTTAGAATTTTAATCCATTTTGACGTGCTGCGTCTGCTAGATTTTTAACACGTCCATGATATAGGTATCCACCTCTATCAAATTTTACTTCACTTATTTTTGCTGCTTTCGCTCTTTTAGCAAGCAATTCTCCTACCTTAATAGCGGCTTCTGTATTACCACCATTTTCAAGTTTTAATTCTTTATCAATTGAAGAAGCACTTACTAATGTAGTTGCATTTTCATCATCGATGATTTGTGCAAAAATATTATTATTTGATCTAAACACGTTAAGCCTTGGTATAGTTGATGTTCCACCAACTTTACTTTTCACTCTCTCATGTCTTGCTTTTCGTACTTCATTACGAGACACTTTTTTTATCATAGTAAATCTCTCCTTTGCTCTAAATTACTTAGCAGCTTTTTTACCTGCTTTACGTATAACAACTTCATCTTTATAACGAATTCCTTTACCTTTATAAGGTTCTGGTTCTCTAATCTTACGGATATTAGCCGAAAATTCTCCGACAAGTTGCTTATCAATACCTTTTATACTTAATTGAGTATTACTTGGCGATTCAACAGTTATACCTATTGGTATTTCAAGTTCAACTGGATGTGAAAATCCTGCTGATACAGCAAGTTTGTTTCCTTTTAAATTGAAACGATATCCAACACCAATTGACTCTAATTTTTTTTCAAAACCTTCTGTCACTCCAATAATCATATTGTTAATTACAGCATTTGTAGTTCCATGAAAATTTTTCGAGTGTCCATTTTTTGCAATGACTTTTATTTCATTTCCGTTTACTTCAACTGTAATATTTTGATTAATGAACGTAGAAAGTTCGCCTTTAGGACCCTTAACTGTCACAACATTATCTTCTATTGTTGTCGTTACGTTTTCTGGAATTGTTATTATTCTATTTCCAATACGACTCATAATAATCCTCCTTACTTTCTACCAAATGTAAGCTAATACTTCTCCACCAAAAGATTTTTCCCTAGCTTGTTTATCAGTAACAACACCTGTTGATGTTGAAATGATTGCAATACCTAAACCATTTAAAACTCTCGGTATGTCAGTTGCTTTTGCATAAACTCGTAGTCCTGGTTTTGAAATTCTCTTTAATCCAGTAATTACTCGTTCTTTATTTTGTCCATATTTTAAATTCAACACAATAATGTCTTGAACTTTATTCTTTTTAATTTGATAATCACTTACAAAACCTTCTTCTTTTAAGATTCTAGCGATTTCTAATTTTATTTTTGAAGCGGGTACTTCAACTTCCTTGTATCGCATTTGATTTGCATTACGAATTCTTGTAAGCATATCTGCAATTGGATCATTAACTACCATAAATATCCTCCCTTCAACTACCAGCTTGATTTTTTAACGCCTGGTATTTGTCCTTTATATGCTAGTTCTCTAAAACAAATACGGCAAATTCCATATTTTTGTAAAACAGCACGTGGCCTTCCACATTTTTGACAACGTGAATATGCTCGCACCTTAAATTTTGGTTTTCTACTAGCTTGTATAATTTTGCTTTTTTTAGCCACAATATTCCTCCTTTTTAGAGTTATTTCCTAAACGGCATACCAAAGCCTTTTAAGAGATCGTACGCTTCTTCGTTGGTATTTGCTGTTGTAACAAAAACAATATCCATTCCACGTACTTTAATAATATTATCATATTCTATTTCTGGGAAAATTAATTGTTCTGTTAAACCTAGTGTGTAATTTCCACGACCATCAAAAGCCCTTTCAGAAACACCTCTAAAGTCTCTAACACGAGGTAATGAAATACTTATTAGTTTATCTAAAAAGTTATACATTTTTTCGCCTCTTAGTGTTACTTTACAACCAACTATTTGACCTTCTCTAAGTTTGAATCCAGCAATTGCTTTTTTCGCTTTAGTAGCCACTGGTTTTTGACCAGTTATTGTTTCAAGATCACTCATTGCACCTTCAATTAATTTTGAACTGTGCGCTGCATCACCAGCACCAATATTAATAATAATTTTATCTATTTTTGGAACTTCCATAACAGATTTGTAATTATATTTTTCCTTTAAACTAGGTATGATTTCTTTATTATATTTTTCTTTTAGGCGGTTCACTATTTACCCTCCTTCCAATTAAGTGATGCTCTCATTGGTTTTTTTACTTATTCTTATTTTGTTATTTTTTTTGTCGATTGAGTGTCCTATTCTGGTTCTTTTTTTAGTCTTAGGATCTAGCATCATAACATTAGAAGCATGAATTGGAGCTTCCATTTCAATTATACTACCTGGATTTTGTCCGTCTGATTTTTGATGTCTCTTAATCATATTAACATTTTCAACAACTACTTTGTTTTCCTCACGTAATATTTTTGTTATTCTTCCTTCTTTTCCACTATCTTTACCAGCAATAACAACAACTTTATCTCCATTTTTAAAGTTCATGTTCTACCTCCTATAACACTTCTTTAGCAAGTGATACGATTTTCATATAGTTTTTTTCGCGTAATTCACGCGCTACTGGTCCAAAAATACGAGTTCCTGCAAGACTTTTATCTTCTTTAACAATAACACAAGCGTTATCGTCAAACTTAATATAAGATCCATCTTCTCTTCTCAGACCAAATTTACTTCTAACAACTACAGCCTTTACAATTTGTCCTTTTTTAACTGTGCCATTAGGAGTTGCTTTTTTTACGGTTCCTACAATTACATCACCAATATTTCCCGTTTTAACTACACTGCCACCTAGTACACGAATAACTTGAAGTTCACGAGCACCAGAGTTGTCAGCAACTTTTAAACGGCTTTCTTGTTGAATCATATATTAATCCTCCTTATCCGTTCACAATTATATGATAACTGCTTTTTCTAATATTTCTACTAAACGATAATGCTTTGTTTTTGATAACGGTCTTGTTTCAACAATATGAACCTTATCTCCGACTTTTGCTTCATTTTTTTCATCATGAACAGTGTATTTTTTAGAACGTCTTATACGTTTACCGTATAATTTATCTATTTTATAATTTTCAACTAAAACACTAATTGTTTTTTCACCTTTATCGCTTACTACTTTTCCGATTAATTCACGAGTTTTTTTATCTTCCATAATTGCCCTCCTTAATTTCCACTTAGTTCACGTTCACGTAGTATTGTTTTCATTCGCGCCACTAATTTTCTTAATTCTTTAATTCTAGAAGGCTTTTCTAGATTTCCAGTAGCTTGGCTAAAACGTAAATTAAATAATTCTTCTTTATATTCTTCGATTTTTTTTGTGATTTCTTCGCTTGAAAGATTTCTTATTTCATCAATTTTCATTAGCTTCACCACTTTCCTTCTTTACAAATTTACATTTGATTGGTAATTTATGCATTGCTAGACGTAGCGCTTCACGAGCTACTTCTTCACTAACACCATCAATTTCAAACATAATTTTTCCTTGTTTAACAACAGCTACCCATTTATCAGGTTGACCTTTTCCTTTACCCATACGAGTTTCTAAAGGAATACTTGTTAATGATAGGTGTGGGAAAATATTAATCCATACTTTTCCTCCCCTTTTCATATAACGAGTCATCGCAATACGAGCAGCTTCAATTTGTTGTTGAGTAATCCATGCACCTTCCATCGCTTTTAATCCGTATGAACCAAAATGTAATTCTACATTACCTTTTGATTGTCCGTCATAACTAATACGATGTGGTTTATGATACTTTGTCTTTTTTGGTATTACTGCCATCTGTATTACCTCCCTTATTTTTCTTTTCAGGAAGGATTTCTCCTTTATAAATCCATACTTTTACGCCTATTTTTCCAAAAGTCGTATCTGCTTCTTTATGAGCATAATCAATATCAGCTCTTAAAGTATGAAGTGGAATCATGCCTTCAGTATAACCTTCGGTTCTTGCCATGTCAGCACCACCTAAACGTCCTGATACTGAAGTTTTTATTCCTTTTGCACCTGATTTCATTGTATTTCTAATAGCTCTTTTTTGAGCCACTCTAAATGAAACACGATTTTCAATTTGTTTTGCAATATCTTCTGCAACAAGTGCTGCATCGATATTAGGATTTTTCACTTCCATTATTGAAATTTGAACATTTTCATTAACTAATTTTGCTAATTTCTTCCTTATGTTTTCAATTTCTTCTCCACCACGACCAATTACAACACCAGGTTTAGCTGTGTTAATAATTATTTCAGTCTTGTTTGAAGTTCTTTCAATTAAAACACTCGAAACTGCTGCGTCTTTTAATTTTTTTCCTAAATATTCACGAATTTTAATATCATTAACTAAAAATTTAGAAAAATCTTTATTTCCGGCATACCATTTAGATTGCCATGTTTTATTAATCCCTATTCTAAGTCCTATTGGACTAACTTTCTGACCCATCAGTTACCTCCTTTGCTTATTTTTCATCACTTAAAATTATTGTAATGTGGCTTGTTCTTCTTTTTATTGGATCTACATGCCCTCGAGAACCAAATTTAATTCTTTTTAACGTTTGACCTTCATCAATAAACGCTTTCTTAACATATAAGTTTTCTTTTGATAATTCATTATTATTTTCAGCATTTGCAACAGCCGAAACTAATACTTTATGAATAAGTCTAGCAGCTTCTTTATTTAAATTTTTTAAAATATTATCTGCCTCTATTACGCTTTTATCACGTATTAAATCTATAACTAAACGGGCTTTGCGAGGTGCTATTCTAATACCTTTTGCAATCGCTTTTACTTCCATTTTAGTCCTCCTCTCTGGCTCTATTTTTCATTACTCTTACTATCGCCGTGACCATTAAATTTACGAGTTGGTGCAAATTCACCTAATTTATGCCCAACCATATCTTCTGTTACATAAACTGGAATAAATTCCTTACCGTTATGAACAGCAAATGTATGACCAATAAATTCAGGATAAATTGTTGAACGGCGAGACCATGTTTTAATGACTTCTTTTTTTCCAGAACCACCAATGTTTTTTACTTTATTTAATAGATGACTATCAATAAATGGTCCTTTTTTTAAACTTCTTGCCAATTAAACCATCCTTTCAATTATTTTTTACGACGACGAACAATTAAATCATTTGATGATTTTTTCGCGCCGCGAGTTTTTAGTCCTAATGCTGGTTTACCCCATGGAGTAACAGGTGCTTTTCTACCAATTGGTGCTTTACCTTCTCCACCACCGTGAGGGTGATCATTAGGATTCATTGCAGAACCACGAACTGTTGGTCTAATACCTAAATGTCTCTTACGACCAGCTTTACCTAAGTTAATTAATTCGTGATCTTTATTCCCAACTTCGCCAATTGTTGAACGACAAGTTCCTAAAACTTTACGAACTTCCCCACTTCTTAAGCGAAGTAAAGTATATTTTCCTTCGTGTCCTAATATTTGAACTGAAGAACCAGCTGAACGAGCTAATTGCGCTCCTTTTCCTGGTTTTAATTCAATATTATGAACCATTGTTCCTTCCGGAATTTTTTCTAATGGTAAACAGTTACCGATTTTTATATCAGATTTTTCACCACTTACAACTTTGTCTCCTACTTTTAAACCGTTAGGAGCAATTATATATCTTTTTTCACCATCTTGATAATTTATTAAAGCTATGTTTGCTGTTCTGTTTGGATCGTATTCAATTGAAGCAACAGTACCAATAATATCGTCTTTATTTCTTTTAAAATCAATAACACGATATTTTCTTTTGGCTCCACCACCACGATGTCTAACTGTTGTTTTTCCTTGATTATTACGACCACCTGTTTTTTTCAATGTTACTACTAATGATTTTTCAGGAGTTTTAGTTGTAATTGCTTCATTAGTTGCAGTTGTCATTCCCCTTGTACCACTAGTTACAGGTTTATATGCTTTTATTGCCATATTAATCCTCCTTCAAATTATTGAAGTTCAATAGAACTTCCTTCACTTAATTTAACCATCGCTTTTTTAACCCTATTAGTTTTGCCATAGTAACGACCCACTCTTTTTTTCTTTGGTTTAACATTGATAACATTTACGCTATCAACTTTAACATTAAAAACTTTTTCGACAGCTTGTTTAATTTGTACTTTATTAGCTTTTATATCAACACTAAAAGTGTAAGTATTATTGTTACGGATTAAATCATTGCTTTTTTCAGTAACAATCGGTGCTTTAATAACATCTCTATAATTACTCATCATTAGACAAGCACCTCCTCTATAGCTTTTACTGCATCAACAGTAATTACCATTTTGTCTGCACTAACGATATCGATTGTATTGATTTCATTAGCTTTTAATAACATTAAGTTTTTTAAGTTTCTTGTTGCTAAAATTAAATTATCATCTAATTCTTCAACAACAATTAATGTTCTTTGATCAGTAATTCCTAATTTTTCTAATGTTTTAATCATATCTTGTGTTTTAGGACTTTCAACATTAAAGTTATCAAGAACTATTAAATCAGTTTCAAGTGCCTTATAAGCTAGTGCTGATTTAAGTGCTAATCTTCTTTCTTTACGGTTCATCTTTTTACCATAATCTTTTGGTGCCGGACCGAATGTTACTCCTCCGCCTACCCAAATTGGTGATCTAGTACTTCCGTGACGAGCACGACCAGTACCTTTTTGACGCCATGGTTTGCGTCCTCCACCGCTTACTTCGCTACGTGTTTTAGTTGCGTGAGTTCCTTGTCTTTGAGAATTTCTAGTTAATTTAATTGCGTCATATAGTACAGCATCATTAGGCTCAATTGCCCAAATTTGTTCATTTAAAGTAATATCTTTAGTTTTTTCACCACTAGTATTTAATACAGATGTTTTACCCATATCTATAACCTCCTATTATTTTTCTGACACTTCAGCAGATTCTTCTACTAAAGTATCCTCATTTGTAGGTTCTTCTACCACTGGTGTTTCTTCTGATACTACTTCTGGTTCTGTAACATTGTAGAAGTTAAGTTCTTCTGCATTGTTAACTTTCCCTGATTTTTTAATTGCTGACTTAATGAATACTAATGATTTTTTAGGTCCAGGTATATTACCTTTTACTAATAATACATTATTCTCTAGATCAACCATAACAATTTCAAGATTTTGAATAGTTATAGTATTAACTCCCATATGACCCGGTAATTTCTTACCTTTAAAAACACGCATTGGTCTCATAGAACCCATTGAACCTGGTCTTCTATGAAAGTGAGAACCGTGACCCATCGGACCACGAGATTGATTGTGGCGTTTAATAACACCTTGGAACCCCTTACCTTTACTAGTTCCTGTTACATCAACAACTTCACCTTGAGTAAAAATATCTACTTTAATTTCTTGTCCAAGGGTATAGTTGTTTGTTTCAACACCTCTAATTTCTCTAAAGAAGCGCTTAGGTGTTGTGTTAGCTTTATTGGTATGACCAATTGAAGCTTTTGTCGCTAATTTTTCTCTTTTATTACTAAATCCTAATTGAATAGCATTGTAACCATCGGTTTCAGTTGTTTTTATTTGAGTTACTACATTAGGTTCAACTTCAACTACAGTTACCGGAATCAATTTTCCTGATTTAGTAAAAACTTGAGTCATTCCAATTTTACGACCTAAGATTCCTTTCATAACTTTTCCTCCTATATTTTATAATTTGATTTTAATCTCAACACCACTAGGAATATCTAAATGAGTTAAAGCCTCAATTGTTTCCTTACTTGGGTTATTGATATCAATTAATCTTTTGTGTGTTCTTTTTTCAAATTGTTCTTGTGAATCCTTATATTTATGAACAGCCCTTAAAATAGTGATTTTTTCAATTTCCGTTGGTAACGGAACTGGTCCACTAATTTCTCCACCTGTTCTTTTCACAGTTTGGACGATTTTTGCACATGCATTATCTAAACTTTTGTGCTCAAAGGCCTTTAATTTGATACGAACTTTTGTTTTTGACATCTTTCTTCCTCCCTTCGCCTACATCTGGTGTAGACTAGCTCCGCGCAAATAACTCAACTAACCATTGTTTAATGTAACAACTCAACCTGGCGTATCGACAACCTCGCACATCAACGCTTTCACACACAAATAAATTATACACATATATCTTATGCAATGCAAGAGGTTTTGATGTTTTTTTTAATATATACCTTATTTGTTTCACATTAAAACAAAATACCCTATAAAATGATCTTTCAATCTAATTTATAGGGTATTATTTAACTTTTTATTATTTAACGAATGGTACCAATGCCATAAAACGTGCTTTTTTAACTTCTAAAGCAATATGTCTTTGGTGTTTAGCACAAGCTCCAGTGACTCTTCTAGGTAAAATTTTACCTTTGTCAGCACTTATATATTTTTTAATTATGTCAATATCTTTATAGTCTACAGTTTTACCTATACACATTTGACATACTTTTTTCTTTTTTCTATAAAATTCTGCCACTTTATTCCTCCTTATTAATCAATTTCATCAGCATCATCTAAGGTAACTATGTCTCCCATATTAACATATGCATCATCAGCGTTCCCTAAATTAAATCCTTGATTATTGTTATTGTTATTGTTTTCTTGATAATCATATGGGCTATTTCCAAAATTGTTACTATTATTATTACCGTAGTCTTCGCTACTTTTTCTTGATTGAGCTTGAGATTTTGATTCTAAAAATTGAATATTATCTGATACAACATCAAAAGTATATATTCTTTTCCCATCTTTATCGTCATATGATCCTGTTTGGATTCTACCATCAACAGAAACTAAACTGCCTTTATCTAAATAATTACAAATAATTTCCGCTTGTTTTCTCCAAGCAATAACTCCAATAAAGTCTGCTTCTCTTTGCCCTTGAGCATTACTAAAGTTTCTATTAACTGCCACAGTAAACCTTGTGAAAGGCACTTGACTATTAGTATAACGAAGTTCTGGTTTAGCTGTTAATCTTCCAACTAAAGATACTCGATTCATATAATCATCTCCCTTTCTTATTCTACTTTTGTTATTAAGTGTCTAATTACATCTTGGCTTATCAGTGATAAACGGTTAAATTCATTAATTGCGTTTTCATCGTTAGTTTCAACATTAAAAAGAAAATAGTAACCGCTTTTGAAATCTTTGATTTCATATGCTAAATCTCTTCTACCATATTCTTTAAAGTTAGTAATTTTTCCACCATTAGTAGTTAAAATGTTTTCAAAGTTTTTTGCAACTTCTTTTATTTCTTCTTCTGCTAATGTTGGTCTAACAATAAACATAATTTCATAGTTTCTCATTATTCCACCTCCTTATGGTCATGGCTTAATTAAAAGCAAGGAGTAATTTAATACTCGCGAATAAATTATAACAAACTTATAATCAGTTGTAAACATTTATTTTGCTTTTCTGTTATTTTATAATATATTATACATTAAAACGAAAATGACAAATATCTCCGTCTTTC
>LFRM01396157.1_pt1 | contig 37143 bp, 34 predicted proteins | sample 618341 | NCBI WGS metagenome assembly LFRM01 (sample SAMN03654438, study PRJNA283298) | anaerobic digester metagenome | isolation source: pool of bioreactors CSTR01a, CSTR02a, and CSTR03a thermophilic anaerobic... | place: Denmark: Kgs. Lyngby | collected 2014-05-21 | reverse complement strand
TGTATATATCGCTCATTAATACTTCCTACAGAAGATTGTAATCCGGCTGGAACTGCTGACCAATCTGTGGAAACTTCAACAGGCAAAGTGGCTTCTTCGTAGTTTGTGCAATTTTTAGCTTGTTGCGTTGTGCAACTTGCCATTGCAAAAACAGCTATGAGCGACAAGGCTGTTGTCTGCATAATTTTTTTTACTGTAAATGACATAATGTAAATAATAAATTAATAGTAAATATGTTGGTGTAATTTGATTAGTAAAGTGGGACAATTATTGCCCAGTGTTGTTTTCACTCTCCAGATTTAAATCGTAGCCCCAATCTTTTCCTTTTTCGGTTGCGGGCAAACCATCTGTTAACCATACTGGTGCAGGTTCTCCTTTCAGATAATGATCGAAGAATTGTTGCATACGAATGGAGAGGTCTTTTCTGTTGCGACGTTCCATCAAGTTGTGTGCTTCATTGTTGTACTGTAGCATCCAAACTGGTTTTTCGAGGCGTCGCATTGCCATGAATAGCTCAATACCTTGATACCATGGAACTGCTCCGTCATTATCGTTGTGCATTATGAGGAGCGGAGTGTTGACTTTATCTACGAAAAAGAGAGGCGAATTGTCAATATAGGTTTGTAGTGATTCGCTTAAAGTAGTTCCCAGTCGTGATTGGCCTCTTTCGTACTGAATCTGACGACTACTGCCTGATTCCCAACGAATACCACCATAGGCACTGGTCATATTGGATACAGGTGCACCTGCTCCAGCAGCTTTAAAGAGATCTGTTTGGGTAACCAAATAGGCTACTTGATATCCACCCCAACTTTGTCCTTGTATAGCCATGTTATCTTTGTCTACCCAATTGTTTTCGGAAAGTGCTTCGGCAGCTGATACAATAGCATTGTAGGCATCTTGGCCAGGTTGTCCAACAGTATAATTAATGTCGGGTGTAAATACAATATAGTCTCGACTACTATAAAAAGGTATGTTTATAGTAGATGCACTTGGTGCAGGGGGCATGTATCTGTATAAATTGTCAGTATGTTTTTCGTAGAAATACATAATTAATGGATATTTCTTAGTTTCATCAAAACCTTCGGGTTTATAAAGAACTCCTTGCAGAGACTCTCCATTTAGTGCTGTCCACGAATATAATTCTGGTGTGCCCCATTTGTAATCGCTCATTTGTGGATTGATGTCGGTGAGCTTTTCAGAAGTTTTCCACCAATTATTTGTTATATACAAGTTGGGCGATGTGTTGAAGTTGCTTTTTTGAAAAGCCACCACATCACTGTTCTTAGCTTTTGTAATAGAAGAGAAACTGTATTTATCTACTATCAATTGTTTAATGGGATTTCTTTTTTGTTTCGGATTGTAGGTGTAGAAACCACTCTCTTTGGTTTTGTTGTCAAAAGCTTCGAGTAGTAGAGTTTCAGTTGGTTCAACAAAACTTTTGTCCTTGTCAGTATTGACGTAGCGAAATGTAATGGAATCATTGCGACCAAATTTCTGAGTAATATTTATTGGAGTGGTTTTGTTTTGTGGGTCTATTTGCCAAATATCATATGCATCATACACAAGCATATATAAATCGTTCTCTCCCCAAATGGGCAGTCCGTAAGGTCCTGGCTCGCTTGGCACATCGTGCTTTTCATTCCAGAAATTCACGGGAATGTCTTTGGTAATATTTACTGTTGTTGCTGTTTTATTGTCATATACAAACCAATCACCTTCATTTATATCGAACCAGCAGGTGTAGCCTCCTTTTGCTGAAAGAAAAGGACGACTTGGTAGAGCTGTGGCAATAGAGATGGTTTTGCCAGTTTGCAAATCTTGTATCCACGCATCGTATTTTCGAGGACTCCATTGGCTTTTTAATCTGTAGGGCACATCGGTATAGAGCAAAGCAAACCGTCCATTGTTCTCATCAGCTATGCTTGCGTAGGGTATCTCTTCATTGGCGAGCAGTGTGAATTTGTTTTTGTTGTCTAAATCAATTACGCCAGAGTATGTTCTTTTAATCTCGTCGGATAGATATTTCAACTGCTGAGGCTGTAGGAGAGGGTCTTTATAGTGCCAAATGTCTAACGATGCTACCTCAAAGTCCACAATGGTTGTGTCTTTAGTTGCTTGTCTTGGTGCACTGCCAATCAATATTCTGCTTCCATCTTTGCTAAAGTAGGGGCTGCTGTTCTCGTTAAATATCCAATTGCTTGGCAGTTTCACTTTATTGGTATCTGCAAGCACAATTGCCGAATCGGCCCTATTGCTGAAATAACGCACATCAAATACTTTCTGGTCTACTTTGGAAGTGTCTTTTGTAGATAGATAAACCAGTTGACTTCCAGCTTCGTCAAATTGCAATGATTTGTATTCAGCTTTCTCGTTAGAGATACGTTTTTTTGTATAGTTGTTCAAATCGATAAAGAGTACACCCGGTGTTTCAGTTGAGTCTTTCTTTTCTGGCTCTATAATAGCAGAAAAAGCATTGCCATACTTATTAAAGATATAATCTTTGGTGTTTCTCAGCGTGTCTTGAATTTGAGTAGTGAGATTGTGCAATACAACTATCTCTTTCTTTTTACCATTCTCTTTCTTTTTTGCTTTACTTTCTATCGTGTCGGTTGCAACACCAGTAGTGTCCGCAGTCACTGTAGTGCTTTCAAGTGCTGGTGTAGTTGCATAAGCTACATAGTTGCCCAACTCTTCCGAAGTTTTATATGAAGCCACATCGGGCAAAACATAATAAGCAAAAGTTTCATTGTCAATTATCAATAAGGAGTCTTTAGGCATTTCTTCCTTTTTCTTTTTGTCAATCTTTGCTTTACGTGTATTGGCAAAAGGTGCTTTGAGTAACGCTACAGTGTGTTTCCCATTGGGTGACAGACTATAACTTGAGATACGATTGTACTCAAATTTTTTCTTATTCTTAAGGTCTTGGATAAACAATTTGCTGTCACCTTCTTGAGGCTTAATAATGGCGACGGTAAATCGTCCGTCATCACTAACAGAAATGTTGGTGAGACTCTTCCAATCGTCATATACCGAGTGGTCTAACTGTTTTTTTTGAGAGAAAGAAGCTTGAATGAAAAATAAACATGTTAGTGCAGTTGCTATTGTTTTTTTGTAATTCATTGTAACGTGGTTCTGAAGTCTACTATTGTTATTATATTTAAACAAAACGAAAGTACAATAAAAAAAGTCTTTTTACAAATAAAGCGACCATAGGATTGTTTTTATTTAAACTACCTTTGTAATAGACTTAATTACAATCATTATTAATAAGGATACTATGCATATAATACAATTGAAGGCTCAACCCTCTTCGCCCATTGATTTGATTTCATCGCTGAAAACCATAGATGAGCTTGTCCATGCAAGCTTTAGTGAAGACAATAGTGAATTGCACCTTACTGTAGATGATGAGGATGATGCTGCTGAAGTGATACAAAAAGTGACACGACAACTGCGTAAAGCGGGTGGAGAAATTAAATCGGTAAAACAATCATTCCCAGTTATGAATATGACTTGTGCTGCTTGTGCATCGAGCTCGACTAACGTGCTATCATTTGTTCCTGGTGTGGTGGATGTGGCTGTCAACTTTGCCAATGGTAAAGCCATGATAGAATATATCCCCGAGCTATCAAAACCTGCAGATATGAAAGCAGCACTGAAAGAAGTGGGTTTTGATTTGTTGATTGAAGAGAAAGAGTCGTCGCGCGAAAATTTAGAGCAACTACAAAAAGAACGTTACAAGAAACTGAAGCGTGACACCATTAGTGCAGTTGCCCTGGCCACACCTTTGATGCTAATAGGCATGGTATTTATGAATATGCCTTATGCCGATTATATTATGTGGGCATTGGCCACGCCTATATTGTTTATCTTTGGACAACGATTCTTTGTAGGTGCGTGGAAACAAGCAAAACGCTTTTCGGCCAATATGGATACGCTGGTTGCACTCAGCACGGGTATTGCTTATGTTTTTAGTGTGTTCAATCTATTTTTCGAAGAGTTTTGGACAAGTAGAGGTTTAGAGGCTCATGTCTATTTTGAGGCATCGGGTGTTATAATTGCGTTTATTTTGCTGGGCAAAATGTTGGAAGAGCGTGCCAAGGGCAACACTTCGTCGGCCATTAAGAAACTGATGGGATTGCAACCTGATACAGTGATTGTGTTCAAAGATGATGTCCCTACAGAGGTATCCATATCAGAAGTGGAAGTGGATGATATTGTTTTGGTGAAACCTGGCGACAGAATTGCTGTGGATGGCGTGGTAACAATTGGTTCTTCGTTCATAGACGAAAGCATGATTAGCGGAGAGCCTATTGCAATTGAAAAAACGATGGGCGCAGAAGTGTTTGCTGGCACTATCAATCAGAAAGGTAGTTTTAGATTCAGAGCAAGCAAAGTGGGAAAAGACACTTTGTTAGCTCACATTATCAAAACTGTGGAGCAGGCACAAGGTAGCAAAGCTCCTGTACAAAACTTGGTAGATAAAATTGCGGGCATATTTGTTCCCGTCGTTATGGGCATAGCCCTCTTGAGCTTTACTCTTTGGATCATATTGGGTGGCGAGAATAGTCTTGTTCATGGTTTGTTAGCGCTGGTAACAGTGTTGGTTATTGCTTGTCCATGTGCTTTGGGATTGGCTACTCCCACTGCCATAATGGTAGGAATTGGCAAAGGTGCAGAAGAAGGCATATTGATTAAAGATGCCGTAAGTTTAGAGTTGAGTAGAAAGATTGACATAGTAGTGCTCGATAAAACAGGCACACTCACCGAAGGGCGTCCCGTTGTGAGTAGTATTACATGGATTGAGAACATTACCGATGAGCAAAAAAACGTATTATATAGTATTGAGGCACAATCCGAACATCCATTGGCAGATGCCATTACTACCAAAATGAAAGAGAGCAGTCAATTGCTGAATGGTGTTGAGGTGCAGCAAGTGAGTGGTAAGGGAATTGATGGTAACTACAATGGAGAACACTATTTTGTGGGTAATCCACAATATATTCGATCTAATAACATCAGCATTTCTGCCGAAATGGAGCAATCCATCAATAGAGAATTGAACGCGGCTTTTACTGTGACTGTATTTGCGAACAGTGATACGGCACTTGGTGTTATATCTATTACCGATAAGTTGAAACCAACAACCAAAGAGGCTATCAATCAATTGAAGAAGATGCATATTGGTACTGCTATCTTTACGGGCGACAACGAAATGGTTGCTAAAGCACTTGCCGAAGAGCTGGGTATTACAAATTATAGAGGCAACGTATTGCCAGACGAGAAGGCTCGCCTGGTGAAAGAGTTACAACAGCAAGGCAAAGTAGTAGCCATGGTGGGAGATGGCATCAATGATAGTGGAGCTCTGGCTCAAGCCGATGTGAGTATTGCTATGGGTACAGGAAGTGACATTGCTATGGAAGTAGCCAAGATGACCATAATATCTTCCGATTTGTTAAAGATTCCAAAAGCCATTCGCCTGTCAGATAGTACTGTGAAGACCATTAGGCAAAATCTTTTTTGGGCTTTCATTTACAACGTTATTGGCATACCCATAGCGGCTGGTGTTTTATATCCTATCAATGGATTCTTGTTGAGCCCAATGATTGCGGGTGCGGCCATGGCGCTTAGCTCCGTGAGTGTAGTTACGAATAGTTTAAGACTGAAATCAAAGAAATTATAAATATAAATTACAAACGAAATGAAAACATTAAAATTTAAGACAAATATCGAGTGCTCCAACTGCGAAGCGCGTGTGCAGCCATTTTTAGACAAAAAAGAAGGAATTGTTTCATGGCAAGTTGATACTAACCATGCAGATAAGATTCTGACAGTAGAGACAGATAGCTTGGAAGCTAAAGATGTGATTAAAACTATCAAAAGAACTGGTTTCGTAGCTGAAGAGATATAGAGAATAAATAGATAGCTTGTGAAAAGTGGGGAATAAATGTTGTTGCAACTAAATTAAAAAAATGTACATTTGCAACATCATTTATTAACCACTTTTTTTCATCCATAAATCTATACATTATCGTATGTTTTTTCAATCACACATTGGCGAAATAGCCTCTATAGCCGTGGCATTTTGCTGGACAATGAGCGCGCTTTATTTCGAGAAAGCAGGTCGTACAGTTGGCTCGCTCTCTGTCAATCTTATTCGTCTTTTTCTTGCAGTTATACTTTTAGGCATTACTCTGATGTTGACAGGTAACTCATTTTTCCCAACTGATGCTACCTCTGCTAATTGGTTTTGGTTGGGTTTGTCGGGTGTGGTAGGGTTCTTCATTGGCGATTTGCTCCTTTTTCAATCGTATGTAGTTATTGGCTCGCGCACCTCTCAATTGGTCATGAGTCTGGCTCCTATGCTAACAGCGGTCATTGGGTGGTTCTTTTTGAGTGAAATACTTTCGTTGCAAAGCATAATAGGTATTTTGGTGAGTGTGACGGGGGTGATGATTGCCATTGCTGGCAAAAGATTGAAGCTCAACATTCCTCTCAAAGGTTTTCTCTTTGCAATGGGTGGTGCTCTTGGGCAAGCACTCGGTCTAGTGTTGAGCAAAAAAGGTATGGGAGATTACGATCCACTTGCAGCTACACAAATTAGGGCCATCTTTGGTTTTGCTAGTTTCCTCATCCTAATGATCTATCTCAAACGGATGGGAAGAGTGGTCCTCGCACTAAAAGATTTTAAGAGCATGAAGGCCATCACTATCGGAACAATCTTTGGTCCATTTATTGGAGTTACACTGTCTCTTTTCGCCATTCAGCGCACACACACCGGGGTTGCTTCAGCACTTATGGCTCTTGCGCCCATCATTATTATTCTCCCATCTGCCATCATGTTCAAAGAGAAAGTTACGCCACAGCAGGTGGTTGGTGCTTTTATAAGTATGGGGGGTGCAGCAATATTTTTTATTTAATATAGGGTGTTCTCCTATCTTATTTAGGTGAGTTTTGTGCTCTCTTATTGAGCATGTTTTGTATCGCAGCAAAAACTCGTGCCTCTTTATATCATTTTTTAATATTCTAGACCTCTTTTTGCTAACTTTTCACGGTCTCGGACGTGTCCGAAGACCTCATGAGTGCTTTTTTGAGGTTTTGTTTTGTGAAAAAGCCTCTCTAGTGCCTATATTCTGTTTTGTTGATTGATTTGTTTTGGTTGGAACATGTGTTTAATCTAAAGTGCTTCAAGAAATAAGGGTGCCTGAAAAAAATCAGACGCCCTTTTACTACGCATCTTCTGCGTCAGCTGTTTTGGTATGAATCACATTTTACTGTGACACTTCTATTGTTCTTCTCTCTTTATCGCTCTGTATGGCCAATTCAATAATCTTCATCACATTGGCTCCCTCTTCAGCAGTCACTGCTATTTCGGCTTTACCCCATATAGCATCCCTGAGGTTGATAAAGTATTCGCGGTAATCTCCCTTTTCACTTTCTATTACGCTCTCTATTTCTATACCTTCGCATTCAGTTTTCAATGTACCCCAAATAGCCTCTGGTTCCATTCCCCAATCTGGTGTGTTGGGAAATGCACCTTTATCAATCTTCTCTTCCTGTACATCTAATCCATATTTTACAAATGAACCTTTTGTACCATGAATTTGATAGGTTGGGCCGGGTATTTTTGCCAATGTTGCCGATTTCAATGTGGCAGTATGAGTAGGGTAGTGCAGTTTTACATCAAACGAATCGTCGGCCTTTGCCCAAGGTCTCATTGCCTTTATGTGGGCTGTTACTGCTTGTGGCATACCAAAGAAATAGAGGGATTGATCTATGAGGTGCGAACCAAGATCGTAGAAAACACCCGAGCCTGGCAGTGGATCTTCGCGCCATGCACCTTCTTTGGGTTCAGAGCGGAAACGGTCGAAGTGAGTTTCATAATCTACCACTTCGCCCAATAGACCACTTGTCAATATCTTTTTTACTGTTTTGGTGTCGCTCGTAAATCTACGGTTGTGATAAACTGTGAGTATCTTTTCTTTTTCCTTTGCTAATTCCACCAATTCTTGAGCTTCTGCAAAGGTAACTGTAAATGGTTTTTCAACCACCACATGTTTATTGGCAAGCAAAGCTGCTTTTGCCCACTGGAAATGAACGGTGTTGGGCGATGTAACAATGACCAAATCTATATTATTATCATCGATAATGTCTTGCCCATCGGGAACAATAATGGTGTTTGGATATCTTACTTGAGCAATGTTGATACTGTTTATATTGGCTGTGCTTATTTTAGCAAGCTCATATCCAGCAACTATATCTACAAAAGGGGAGTGAAAAACTCTTCCCGATAGACCAAAACCAATGATACCTGTACGAATTCTATTTTCCATGAATGAATCTATTTATGTTATATTTATTACTCTTCTTTTTGTCGTAACAAAAAAGCTACTAACTTGTGTGTTGCAATTGCGCGATGGCTTAGATTGTTTTTCAACTCTTCTGATAGTTCTCCAAATGTTTTGTCATAACCTGCGGGTTTAAATATGGGGTCGTAGCCAAAGCCATTTGTTCCTTGCTTCTGATGTGTAATCTCACCCTTCACTGTGCCCTCAAAGTAATTTTCCTCTCCGTTTAGTATAAGAGCAATAACAGTTTTGAATTGGGCGTTTCTGTTTTCTTTGTCTTGCAGTTCGTGAATCATCTTTTGCATATTGTCTTCAGGGTCGCAATTAGGGCCTGCATATCTCGATGAGTATATACCGGGAGCATTGTTCAATGCTTCCACCTCCAAACCCGTGTCGTCAGCAAAACAATCAAGGCCAAACTTATCTTTCACAAACTGTGCTTTCATAAGAGCGTTTTCTTTTAGGGTGTCGCCTGTTTCGGGAATATCTTCGTGACAGTTTATATCGCTAAGGCTTAGAATCTCTAATTGTCCTACGCTTATTTTCTTAATCTCGTCCAGCTTGTTCTTATTGTTGGTTGCAAAAACTATTTTCATATTCTTTATACTGCTATTCTTGTTGCTATTCAGTTATTTTGGTGATGGGTGTCAGTTCTATCTTTCGGAACTCTACTTCTGAACCTTCTGCTTGAAGGGCAATCTGACCTTTGCTGGCAGTGCAGTCATATCCGTGGTTCATTAATGTGTTGTTTACCCACACTTTCACTTCGTCTGCCAGGCACTCTATTACCATATTGTTCCATTCGCCCACAGGCTCTTCTGCTCCATCAGTTAGATGTTTGATGTGTCTTGCTTTGCCTTCTGTACCTCCCCATTCTTCTTTTGGACCTCTGCGCTCTTCCATATTGGGCACAGTTATATCTTCTACAATGCACCAAAAGTCTCCTGCATTCAGATGCTCCATTTGTACTTCCAATGATTTTGGGAACATTTCATATAGGGCACGAGGAGTGGAGGCATGCACCAATACGCCACAATTGCCCGGCTGAGCTGCAAAACGATATTCTACTTCTAAGCGATAGTTCTCAAATTCACTATCGGTGATGAGGTGTCCTCTTGGCTCACCTAAACTCACCAACAAGCCATCTCTAACAATGAATGGATTGATGGTTTTATCGGGATTGTTGTCCATTGCTGGCACATCTACGTGCCAACCGCTCAGGTCGGTTCCGTTGAAAAGACTTTGAGTTTCAGGCTTCTTTGAGGTGCAAGCAGACAGTACTGATAAAATGATTAATGTAAAAATAGTAGTTCTCATCTTTTATATTATTGTTTTAAAGTAACTCATTGATAGGTGTTATTTCAATTGTCTTAAACTCAATTTCTGAACCTTCCGATTGAAGTGCTATTCTCCCTTTTTGGGCTGTGCAATTGAATCCATAATTTACGATTGAATTATTAAGTTGCACTTTCACTTCATCGCTCAAGCATTCAATCACCAATACGTTCCATTCGCCAGGTTCATTTTCTGCATCAACAAGTTTTTTTATATTGCGCAATGTTCCATCAGTAGAACCCCAATTCTCTTTTGGTCCTCGTCTCTCTATCATATCCACAACCTCTATATCTTCTTGGAAACACCAGAAATCTCCAACATCACCATGTTGCATTTGTACTTCCAATGATTGAGGAAACAAATCATTAACAGCTCTCAGAGTTGAGGAGTGTAGCATAACACCACCATTGCCTGCACCTCCCACGAAACGATATTGTATATGTAAACGGTAATTTTCATATTCATCATCTGTTATAATGTGTCCAATGGGTTCGCCCAAAGTAACCAACATACCATCACGTATTATAAATGGATGAATGGTGTCGGGGTTCTGGTCCATTGCTGGTACATCTATGTGCCAACCACTTAGATCAGTTCCATTAAATAGACTTTGGCTCTCTGCTTGTTTTTTTGAGCAAGCCGACAGCACAAAAATAGATGTCAGTAATAGAAAAATAGTTTTCATGAATGTTTTATATAATGATGTTTAGATTTTATAGATAGAGTTTATTCTTTTCTTTTACAAAAATGTTAGCTTGTTATTGACAGTAAAGCATGTTTTGCAAAGATGTATCTATAATGGTAACAAATATATACAATATTTATGGGAAATAGAAGTTTTGACTACAGTTTTAAAATCAAAACGGATATTCTTGTTGCAAGTTTAGTTTTGAATTGGCTTGTTTTGGATAGAAATAGTAGAAAATTGTGACTTCCATTCTTCTAATGAGAAGCTATATCTAACACTCACATTCTTTTTACGATGTCACAATTATCAATTTGTAAATAATAGCACGAAATTTATTACATTTAATACAGAAATGCGTTGTAAAATAGTTGGAAATCAAATCCACGGCCGTGGATAGAGCATTTATGTGATGAAAACTGAATCCATCGCCGTAGAAATGTTTTGAATAGATATGATGTGGGTCTTTTAGAGGAAATATGGGAGAAAAATACGATGGGAAAATACAAAGCGAATTAAGATTGAAAACTCAACTGATGAAAAGAGGATTCTACGCAGAGAATTGGATTTTTAAGGCATTAAAAGTGCAAATTAGTGCAAAAAACCAAAAGTAATGTGTTTGAAACCATTTTCCCCGTCGTGGATACGATTTTCAACAGTTTAAAACATTTTGTTGGCTTGCAAAATGTTCTAAACAGATATTTTCAAAAAAAGGACGTGTATTCTGATCGAAAGACCGTGTATTCTGATCGAAAGACTTTGATTTGACACCAAAGAGTGTATCGTATATAGTAGGTATGAAACAAAAAAACGCCGTAATCAATGATTACGACGTTTAACTTCTTACAATGTTTGTGCGGCTGAAGGGACTCGAACCCCCACGACTCGCGTCACTAGATCCTAAGTCTAGCGCGGCTACCAATTACGCCACAGCCGCAAAAAGCGATGCAAAGGTAATATAATTTTTTAATTCCAAGCAAATACTGCACCTTTTTTCTTCAAAAAAGCTATTTTTCTTGCTTTTTACCTCGAAAAACTTTTTCTTAAAGCTTTTTTCTGTGCAAAACTACCTTTTGCCTAATATCACCTCTTCTATTATACGTGGAAAATGAGCGTATTCTAGTTTATGCACTTTTTGGGCAACATCTTCGTAGGTATCTTCAGGAAGAATGGGGCACGACTTCTGAAAAATGATCTTTCCTTCGTCATATTTTTCATTCACATAATGTATAGTTATACCTGATTGTGTGTCTCCAATTTCAATTACTTTCTTGTGTACCCTGTCACCATACATTCCCTTGCCACCATATTTAGGCAAAAGGGCAGGATGTATATTAATGATTCTATTTGGGTAGTTCTCTAGCAATGCCTCTGGCACTTTTAGAAGAAAACCAGCAAGTATAATGTAGTCTATACTATAGTCAGCAAGAATTTCCTGCAACTGTGTCCCTTCCATAATCTCTTCTTTAGTAAAACTGTAAGAAGGTATGTTTAAAGCCTTTGCACGTTGGTGAACGTTTGCATCTTGCTTGTTAGAAATTATTATTGCTACATTAATTTGAATGCTTTTGTCAAAATACTTGGCAATATTTTCGGCATTTGTACCGTTTCCTGATGAAAAAAGAGCGATTTGTGTCATAAAAACTTTGATTTTTGCACAAAAAAGTCAAAATTGTGCACTTATATTGAAATTGTAGGATGAAAATTAGCTTTATTCGAAAATAAATGATTTACTTTGCATCGCAAAATTAGGAATAAAATTTATTTAATTAATTAATATCACAAAATTATGTCTGAAACAGCATCAAGAGTAAAAGCAATTATCGTTGATAAATTAGGCGTTGAAGAATCTGAAGTTACCAACGAAGCAAGCTTCACAAACGATTTAGGAGCAGATTCATTGGATACAGTAGAATTGATTATGGAATTTGAAAAAGAATTCAACATTTCAATTCCAGATGATGAAGCCGAAAAGATTTCAAAGGTAGGTGACGCGGTTGATTATGTAGAAAAGCACGCGAAATAAATATCCATTAAATAATTATATGGAATTAAAAAGAGTAGTAGTAACAGGTCTGGGAGCCATAACTCCAATTGGCAACAACGTAGAAGATACGTGGGCAAATGCTCTTGCCGGAAAGAGTGGCGCCGGACCTATTACTTTGTTCGATGCATCATTATTCAAAACACAATTCGCTTGCGAAGTTAAGGATTATGATCCATTGGAACATTTCGATAGAAAAGAAGCAAGAAAGCACGATAGATATTCACAGTTAGCAATAAATGCTGCAAAAGAAGCAATTGAAGATTCTGGTTTAGATTTAGAAATAGAAAACTTAGACAGAATTGGAGTTATCTTTTCAGCAGGTATTGGTGGTATTAAAACGTTTGAAGAAGAAGTAGGGAATTATGCTTTAAATAAAGATAAGGGTCCTAGATTTAACCCATTCTTCATTCCGAAAATGATAGCAGATATAGCCACTGGCCACATCTCTATGATTTATGGACTGCGTGGGCCCAACTATGCCACAGTGTCTGCCTGTGCTTCATCAACCAACGCTATTGCTGATGCTTACAACCTAATACGTTTGGGTAAAGCAAATGCTTTTGTTACTGGTGGTGCTGAAGCTGCAATAACAGATGCTGGAGTAGGAGGTTTCAATGCAATGCATGCACTCTCTACTCGCAACGACTCGCCTGAAACGGCTTCAAGACCGTTCAGCAAAAGCCGTGATGGATTTGTTATGGCGGAAGGTGCTGCTTCTCTTATTTTAGAGGAGTATGAGCATGCCAAAGCACGTGGAGCAAGGATTTATGCTGAGGTTTTAGGAACTGGTATGTCTGCCGATGCTTATCATCTAACAGCGTCACATCCTGATGGGGTGGGTGCTAAACTTGTGATGAGAAATGCAATGGAAGATGCAGAAATCCAACCTGAAGAAATCGATTATATCAATGTACATGGAACTTCTACTCCGGTAGGAGATATTTCGGAAACGAAAGCCATACTTGATGTTTTTGGTGAGCATAGTTACAAGCTAAATATTAGCGCAACTAAATCTATGACTGGTCACCTACTTGGTGCAGCCGGTGCAATTGAAGCTCTTTTTTGTGTTTTAGCAATAAGAGATCAAATTGTGCCTCCTACCATCAACTTTGAAGAGGGTGACGAGGATCCAGAAATTGATTACAAATTGAATTTCACATTCAACAAACCTCAAAAAAGAGAAATACGCATGGCTCTATCCAATACATTTGGATTTGGAGGTCACAATGCAAGCGTAATTCTTAAGAAATACACCGAGTAAGTGTGATTAAAAAACTATACAAAAAGATAAGGGCTATTCCTAGAAAAGGGAAAGAGCCCTATCTTACATTCTATAAGATAGTAGGATTTTATCCTCACGATATCTCTTTATATCAACAAGCAGTTGCTCATAAATCTTCTTCGATAAGGCTCAACAGCGGAAAGTGGGTAAATAATGAACGTCTCGAATTTTTAGGAGACGCAATTTTAGATGCCATTATAGCCGACATACTCTTCAAAGAGTTTGAAAATAAGAAAGAGGGATTCCTTACCAACATGCGTTCACGTATTGTGCAACGCGAGACCATGAATAAAATGGCTGCTGAGTTGGGCTTGGAAGATCTTTTGGTGACATCAACTCGCAATGTTGCACACAATACCAATATGTATGGCGACGCACTCGAAGCTCTCATTGCAGCTATATACTTAGATCAGGGATATAGAGTTGCTAAAAAGTTTGTTTTTAATACCCTCATAGAGAAACATCTCGATTTTGAGGGTGTGGTGAAAACAGAAATTGATTTTAAATCGAGATTGATAGAGTGGGGGCAGAAGTATAAACTTGAAGTTAGATTTGATGTCACCGATTCATACTATGATAAAGATCATAACCCTATATTTCACTCGAGCGTTTTTGTAGCTGATATCGAATCGGGTGAAGGTGTTGGGTATTCAAAAAAGGAATCACATCAGAAAGCTGCTGAAAAAGCATTAAAACTCATTGAGTATGATAATGATTTCAGAGACAAACTTTTTGCTTTAATTGTCGATGATGATAAATCAGTAACTGATACAAAAGAAGATGTTGACTCAGTACAGTCTGTGGATTTAAGTTAGCAAAATTTCTAATTAGATGCAGAGACAGCAAGATTAATTAAAATCTTCTTTTTAAATAAGTAATAAAAAACTCCTTTTCTTTATATGAAAGGGAGTTTTTTTGTTACTTATGTTGTATGGACATCGTTCGTTAGCTGATTAAAATCTTAGTCTTCGCTCACTCCAAATGAAATGCCAATTCTTTTGCCTTGAACAATTAGATTATCATCAGGTTCAACTAATCGTAGTTTTCCGGCCACTTCTGATAATGGGACATCACTTATGCCACGACCTTTTACTGAAACCATTCTACCAAACTCTCCTTCATGTATAAGTTGGGTAGCATGACCACCCAACTCTGTTCCAAGCGTTCTGTCGAATGGAGAAGGAGAGCCACCTCTCTGAACATATCCTAAAACAGTTTCGCGAGTTTCAATTCCTGTCTCTTTCTCAATATGATGAGCAAAGAAACTTGCTGGCCGCATTTTGCTACCATGTATTTCCAGTCCTTCAGCAACAGCAACAATTGAGTAAGGCTTTCCCATTTGTAAACGTTCGTTTATTTTATCGATAACAACTTTCATGTTGTAGCCTAACTCTGGAAGGAGTATAATGTCTGCACCGCCAGCCATACCGCTATTAAGCGTAATCCAGCCTGCATGGTGTCCCATCAGCTCTATCACCATCACACGACGATGTGAACTGGCTGTAGAGTGAAGTCTATCGATGGCTTCAGTTGCAATACCTACTGCTGTGTCAAAACCAAAAGTAATATCTGTTCCATATATATCGTTATCAATAGTTTTTGGAACACCCACTACATTTAATCCCATTTCGGAAAGCATCCAAGTAGTACGTTGTGTACCATTGCCACCAATGCAAACTAAACAATCAAGACCTATTTCATGGTAAGCTTTTTTTATTAAGTTCCGATCCTCTTCATCCAATGATGTAATTAATTTTCTAAATACCTTTTCACGCGCTGTACCCAATATAGTGCCTCCAAGGTTCAGAATTCCTGATAGAGAACGCTCTGTGAGTGTGGAGATGTCTTTGTGTAATAATCCTGAAAAACCATTGTGAATGCCAATTACTTCCATTCCGTAATGGTTGATAGCTGTTTTGCCAACTCCTCTAATGGTTGCATTTATACCTGGGCAATCTCCGCCCGATGTAAGAATTCCTATTTTCATACGATTATGGTTTAATAATTATTGATTATATACAAAGAAAACAAAAAAAGTGATTATATGAAAGCTTTTATTGCCTTTTGATAATGCGTAAGTTTGATTTAACTCAAAGTTATATCATTTTGTCAATCGATCATATATCAGTTTTGCTGCTTTATTAGAAGCATTTTCTGTTCCAAGTTTTTCTTGAATTAATTTATATTCGCTTAGCATATTCTTGCGATACTTTGGATCAAACAAAAGTTTCTCTATTTCATCGTGAATATTCTCCACTGAGAAAAACTTGGCAAACAACTCTCTAACCACCTTTTTATTTGCAATCAGATTTACCAAAGAAATGTAGGGTGTGTGAAGCATATTCTTAAAAACCCAATAAACAAGTTTTGGAATCGGGGTTTTGTAACACACAACTTGTGGTACATTTAGCAAAGCAGTTTCGAGCGTAGCTGTGCCAGAAGTAACCAAGGCTACATTTGCTTGTGAAAGTATGTTGTAGGTCTGTCCAAAAAGCAAAGTGGCATTATTATTTTGAAGCGTTTTATTGTAAAAGCTTTTATCAATTCCTGGAGCTCCTGCAATAACAACTTGATGGCTTTTGAAAACTTCGATTGCTTTAAGCATATGAGGTAAATTGTCTTCTATTTCTTGCTTTCTACTCCCTGCTAATATTGCAATGATAGGTTTATCATCAAGTTTATGCAATTCGATGAACTCTTGAAATGTTTGATCTTTATCCTCTCTTTTCTCAATAGCATCAACTGTCGGATTTCCTACATAACTAACAGGATAGTTGTGTTTTTTATAAAAATCGACTTCAAAGGGAAGTATGCAAAGCATCTGATCTACATATTTCTTAAAATCTTTGATGCGATATTCCTTCCAAGCCCAAATCTTTGGAGATATATAATACGTGACAGGTATAGAGGTGTTTTGTTTTAGATACTTTGCAATCTTTAGATTGAAACCAGGATAATCAACCAGAATCACAACATCGGGAACAAACTTCACAATATCTTTCTTGCATATTTCCAAGTTGCGAAGTATTGTTTTAAGATTAAGCAATACCGGAACAAAGCCCATAAAGGCGAGCTCACGATAGTGTTTCACCAAGGTTCCTCCAACTTGTTGCATCAGATCGCCACCAAAGAAACGAAACTCTGCGTTTTCGTCTTTTTCCTTTATTGCTTGCATCAGGTTAGATGCATGTAAATCGCCAGAGGCTTCTCCTGCAATTATATAATATTTCATAGATGTTTCTTATTAATCAGTAGTAATTTCTACTTCCCAATGCTTCAATTGCTCAATTGTATCATAATGAGTCATATCTATTTTAACTGGTACAACAGCAGCATATCCATTGGTTAATGCCCACTCGTCACTGTTTTTATTGTCTTCTTCCCAGTTATCAAAGTATCCTCGCAACCAAAATACATCTCTTTGCGCAGCATCTTTAGATGCAAAATACTCACCACTCCATTTACCCTTAGTTTGTGCGGCTATTTGAAGACCTTTCACTTCGCCTTTCGGTACATTCACGTTTAGGCAAACACCTTTAGGTAGTTTTTCTTCCCAAACTTTTAGTGCAATCTTTGTTGCAATCTCACCACTTTGCGAAAAATCAGCATCTGTTCCAAAGTCACACAGCGACATTCCTACCGAGGGTATTCCAAAAATACAGCCTTCAATAGCAGCGCCCATGGTGCCTGAATACAAAACACTGATAGCTGCATTCGATCCATGGTTGATTCCAGAGAAAATCATATCGGGTTTTTTGTCTAAAACAGTCATTGCTAACTTCACACAATCAACAGGAGTTCCGTTGCAAACGTATGTGGTAACATTTTCTTCTTGCTTGTATAAAAAATAGCGCAATGGATTGATAGATGTTATTGCACTTGACATGCCCGATTGGGGTTGGTCGGGAGCAAAAACTACAATATCGGCTATATCTTTTAAGTATGCAGTGAGTGTGCGTATTCCTTTTGCTCTAAATCCATCGTCATTGGTTACGAGAATGAGAGGCTTCTTATTTTTCATCATATTCATTTTAAATTTCAATTTATACAAAAATACTAATTTATAGTCATTTAAGTTTATCCATAAATGTTATATAATGGTTAAATCAAGATAAATGCTACTATTTAGAGATTAAAACAAGAATATTATGCATTAAATATTGTACCTTTATTCTCATTAAATAACTAAGATAAATTACAAATGAAAAAAACAAATCTCTTTTTGTTATTTATATTTTTTGCTTCGATTACCTTTGCTAAAGAGGTGAAACCTGTGAAAAATGTAATACTTATGATTCCTGATGGAACATCCATAGGAGTTTACTCTTCGGCACGTTGGTATAAAGTTTATAATAATATGGGCGACGCTCTCCATGTTGATCCTTATTTTACTGGAACTGTATCCACATTTTCTTCCAACGCGCCCATTGGTGATTCTGCACCTACAACATCGTGCTATATGACTGGCATACCTTCGCGTAGTGGTTATATATCCACATATCCAGTTCACGATCCAGGAAACGATTTATATCCTATTGATTCTACAATGGCCTATCAGCCATTAGCTACTATTCTTGAGGCATCGCGCATTGAAAATAATAAGGCTACTGGATTGGTTGTTACTTGCGAGTTTCCACACGCAACACCTGCAGACTGTGCAGCTCACCACTACAACAGAGGAAACTACAATGCTCTTGCTCCACAAATAGCTTATCAGAATTTGGATGTGATGTTTGGCGGTGGCAATCGCATATTGACTGATGACATCAAGCAACACTTCCAAAATAATGGCACCACGCTCATTCAGGATGATAGAGCTGCAATGCTAAATTATGAAGGAGACAATCCTCTGTGGGCACTTTTTGGTGATAGAGCTTTGCCATATGATCTTGATCGTGATCCTGAAGTGACACCTTCATTGTCAGAAATGACAGAGAAGGCAATTGAAATTCTTTCTAAAAAAGAGAATGGCTTTTTCTTAATGGTGGAAGGCAGTCAAGTAGATTGGGCTGCGCATGGCAATGATCCTGTGGGAATTATCACAGAATATCTTGCTTTTGACAAAGCTGTAGGTAAAGCAATTGAATTTGCAAAGAAAGACGGCGAAACTGCTGTTGTGATTCTATCGGACCATGGAAATAGCGGTATAACAATTGGTAAAGCCGAATGTAAAGGGTATGATAAACTAACTTTGGAACAACTTTTTGGAGAGGTTTCTAAATACAAAAACACCGCATCGGGTATAGAGCAAAAGCTGATAAATGTGAAGCCTGAAGATATGAAGGCAGAATTTAAAAAACACACTGATATTGATCTTAACGATGAGGAGTTGAAAAGTTTACTCTCTTCTAAGAATTATAAAGAGGGTGACTATATGGAGGTTGCTAATAGTCCTAACATGACAAACAATATTGTTAAATTAATGAATTCCAGAATGTGTTTTGGATTTACAACTGGCGGTCACACGGGAGAAGAGGTATTACTTGCAGCTTATCATCCTGATGGGGATGTGCCAATGGGACATCTTAAAAACACGGAGATAAATGACTATCTATTTAAAGTGTCTGGTTTGAAAACTCCACTTCCTGAAATGACACAACGTATATTTGCAAAGCACAACGAAGTATTTGCTGGTCTGAAATATACAATTGAGAATAAAGATACCGATATTCCTGTTTTGGTTGTGGAAAACAAAAAGAACACACTGCGAGTACCAGCTTTCTCATCAGTAGCTACACTAAACGGCAAATCTTTCGATTTAGGTTCGGTTACCGTTTATATCGATAAAAACGATACGTTTTACTTGCCTCAGGATTTAGCTGACAAGCTAAAGTAAAAAGACACATAAACATATTTATTATAAAAAAAGCTCAATCAAATGGGCTTTTTTTATTCCTTAATATCTTTATCCTCTATGGTTCCTTTAAAGGATATTGACTGTCTATCTTGATCGTTTACATCTAAGCGGGCCGTTCCATTGTTCCACAGGTGGAAATAGAGAGTAAAAGGTCGTGAAGTGTCATTAGTGCGAATTGTAACGATCCACTCTCCATCTTCTCTTCCCTTTTCAACTTCAGATTCAAAGTCTGTGCTCTCAAACTTTATTCCCCCTTCACTCGAATTCATTGGCGCTCTATATGCGCGTCCGTAGTAGGGCAAGTAGGCAGTGACTGTATCTGGAGTGACTGTTACGTCGTAAAGAGGCGACAGGTATACAGACTGAAAGCTTTGAGGATAGGCATAGTCTGCCATGAATTTGAAATCTAAGTTTTCAAACTTATTATCGTAAAGTTGTGCTTTCTCTGCCTTTTCTAACGCCGACTTAGTAGTCCCGCAACTTAGTAAAAGGATACTTAGAGTAGCTAAAATAAATAATCTGAATCTGTTATTGTGTATCATTTATACCTCCATTTTCATGTTTAAAGCTTGATGATCTATCAATTAAACAACGGGGAGCCCATTTTGTTATCTCAAGTTATAGAAATTCAAGCGGATTACCGATTAAGTAATTCACATAGAACATAATAAGACTGATAAAGACAAAAGCAAATAGATATACGCCTCCTTTTTTATTGACATGTGAAAAATAATGAGCCACAATGAAAGAGAGCATAATGATGATCTGATAGATAAAGAAATAAGTTTGTTGCCAATAGAAATAATGGAGCACAATACTGACAATTGCATTTAAGATAATAAAAGAGAGTGTTTTTTGTGTTATTACTCTCTCACGTCTAAATACTTGAATGTCTAAGACTATTAAAACTATTGTAAGCAAAGACAGTAATGCAACTCCACTCCATTGAATAATTGTGTAATGGGGTGGAATCAAATTTAGTTTACCGAATTGGAGGAATGGTTCAATAAAAGATTCCAGATTATCAAAAAGGAAATAAAAGCCTGCAACATTCCACAAAACTAACAAAACACCCAGCAATAACGCTATAAAAGACCTTACTCTGAACCCATGCATAGAAGTTTCACCATACCACCAAAGGGGTAAAAAAGCCAATGCAAATACCTGAAATGTAGCCGCAATAGCTATTAGAACACCGATTCTGAATGCATAGTTGCGCGGAGCATGGTGTTGATAAGATTCTATTAATGGTGAAAATGCGAAAAGTATAAATATGGTGCTTAAATAATTGGGAGACATGCGCAGAAAAAGCGGATGAACACTTAATAAAAATAAAACCAAAGCAAAGGGAAGTGAAGTTCTGAATCGAGTTAAAGAGAAACGAGTGTTGAGATCGGAAAAAACAAATGCTATCACGAAAATAGAAAGCGTGCTTGCAACCAATGATACCCAATCATTCGAAAATAATGGTGAAATGGCTTTCCACAAAAAGCTTGTTTGATAATCGTGCTGTTTAACACCTACAGATAAAAACAATCCGAGGCGCATGGTTATAGCAATTAGTGAAAATATAATTGGCGTGAAGCGCGATTCCACTATATTACTTCTAAAACTTCGCGATGTTTGATGCATTACCCTATAGTTTGAAACTTTTAGAAAACCTTCACTGGTTTTGTCTTAATTGTAGAATAGAGTCTACTCTTAATGTTGCACCTTTAGTGATAATACTATAAGATGCAGCATTGAATAACTCTAAAAGATAATTTCCACTTTACGATGTCTAAATGTCAAAACCGATATCTTTTCGATAATATTTTTTATCGAAAGTAATGGATTCTGCAATATCAAATGACTTCTTTAAAGCTTCGTGGTTTGTTTCTCCTAAAGAGGTGAGCGCCAGCACACGGCCACCAGCTGAGTATATGCTACCTTCTTTGGTGATTGTGCCTGAATGAAAAACAAGTGTGTCTTTCACTTTGTCTAAACCATCTATTCTTTTATTCTTTTCGTAGGCATCTGGATAGCCTCCAGAAACTAACATCACAGTGGCTGCACAACGTTGGTCTATCTCTATTTCTTTCTCATTTAAGTTGCTATTGGCTACGCCTTCAAGTAATTCTACAAAATCAGACTTGATGAGGGGAAGTACAACTTCCGATTCAGGGTCTCCCATTCTCACATTGTATTCTATCACGAAAGGTTCTTTGCCTACAGATATTAATCCAATAAAGATGAATCCTTTATAAACAATATTTTCTTTAGCTAATCCATTAATGGTAGGCTCTATAATTCTTTCTTTCACTTTGCTCATAAAAAGTTCGTCGGCAAACGGGACAGGCGAAACAGCTCCCATGCCGCCAGTGTTTAAGCCAGTGTCTCCTTCACCAATGCGTTTGTAGTCTTTTGCTATTGGTAATATCTTATATGACTTTCCATCAGAAAGCACAAAAACCGAACACTCAATACCCGATAAAAATTCCTCTATTACAACTGTTTGACTTGCTGCGCCAAACATGCCCGAGAGCATTCTGTTCAACACATTGATGGCATCGATGCGCTCGTTCAAAATGATCACACCTTTCCCAGCAGCCAGTCCGTCGGCCTTCAATACATAGGGTGGTGATAGAGTTTCAAGAAAAGCGAAGCCTTCTTCTAAGTTCTCTTTAGTTATGCTTTTATATTTTGCGGTTGGAATGCTGTGACGCATCATAAATTCTTTAGCAAACTTCTTACTGCCCTCCAATTTTGCTCCTTCTTGCGATGGTCCAATAACGGAAACGCCTTTCAATTCCTTGTCTTGAGAAAAGAAATCGTAAATACCTTTCACCAATGGATCTTCAGGACCCACCACTACCATATTTACTTGATTATCTAACACAAATTGTTTGATAGCTGGGAAGTCAGTAACCGACATCGATACATTCTCGCCCACCATATCAGTTCCTGCATTTCCAGGAGCTATGTATAGTTTATTTGTTTTTTTGCTTTGCTTTATTTTCCATGCCATTGCATGTTCGCGACCACCTGAGCCCAAAATCAGAATATTCATGAGTCTTATAAATTTATCATTAATCATCAATAATACAGAGCACAAAGTTACTAAAAAAACTCGAAAGTGTTCGTGTCACATATGTTCTTCATCAAAATAAAGTATCTTTGTATAAAAACAATCCATAGTTATGATCAAAAATAGAATTACAGAACTGTTTGAAATAAAGTATCCTATCATTCAAGCAGGCATGGTGTGGTGTAGCGGATGGCGTTTGGCTTCTGCTGTTAGCAATGCGGGCGGGCTGGGGCTAATCGGTGCAGGATCAATGTATCCTGATGTGTTGCGTGAACATATTGTAAAATGCAAGGCTGCAACCAATCAACCATTTGGGGTAAATGTCCCATTGATGTATCCTCAGATTGACGAAATTATGAAAATCGTAATAGAAGAGAAAGTTCCGATTGTGTTCACTTCGGCAGGCAATCCTAAATTGTGGACATCTAAACTACAAGAAGTTGGTATTAAGGTGGCTCACGTGGTGTCAAGCTCTAAGTTTGCACTTAAATCACAAGAGGCTGGTGTAGATGCTATTGTTGCCGAAGGTTTTGAGGCTGGAGGTCACAATGGTAGAGAAGAAACAACTACTCTTTCGCTTATTCCACAAGTGCGTAGAGCTGTCGATTTGCCACTGATGGCCGCAGGAGGCATTGCTTGTGGTAAAAGTATGCTGGCAGCCATTGCTTTAGGTGCAGATGGAGTGCAGGTAGGAACACGGTTTGCATTAACACTCGAAAGCTCTGCAAGCGATGCATTCAAGAAACGATGTGTCAATCTTCCCGAAGGAGACACTATCCTATCACTTAAAAAAGTGAGCCCTACCAGATTGATTAAGAATGAGTTTTACTACCAAGTTCAAGAATTAGAACACAAAGGAGCTTCTGCCGATGAAATAAGAGAAGTATTGGGCCGTGGCCGTGCAAAAAAAGGAATATTTGAGGGCAATTTAGTGGATGGAGAATTGGAAATAGGACAAGTAGCTTCTGCAATTCCTTCCATTATATCTGCCAAGAAAGTAATAAGTGATATGGTGAGCGAGTTTAATGAAGTTGCGAAAGTAATGTGCAATATTGAATTTTGACTTACCTCTCTTTAAAAATGATTACATTCAGTGCAAGAGTTTATTATGGTAAGCTTCTCATTTGAAAGAAACAGTGATAATGATTAGAATTTATTATCACTGTTTCTTTTTTTACTAATTTGAAGGTTGTCTAAATCATTTTTCTGCCCTAAATTGCTCTATTTCATATTAAAAGTATTACTTTTGTTCTGTAAATTACGAATAGCACAAAAAGATGTCAAATATATTTGATTTAAAATGCTAAATGATAATTAATTACAGATGACATCACTGTAAATATATAAAAACAATAAATGAAGAATTTAAGTTACTCTTTAGGCATGAGTATGGCTACACAGCTTATGCAAACCGGATTAGAAAACCTTGACGTTGAAGCTTTCGTAAAAGCTTTTTCCGAAATTATGAAAAATGAAGAAACTACCATGTCATTGGAAGAAGCTTCACAACACATCCAAGAATACTTTAGTGCAAAACAAAACGAAATGTTAGAAATGAACAAACAAAAAGGCGAACTCTTTTTAGCTGAAAATGCGAAAAAAGAAAATGTTGTGACACTTCCAAGTGGACTACAGTATGAAATACTAACCGAAGGTGACGGAGCAATACCAACTGCAACTGACACAGTTAATTGTCATTATCACGGAACATTGATTGATGGCACAGTGTTTGATAGCTCTGTACAGAGAGGTCAACCTGCTACTTTTGGTGTAACACAAGTTATAAAAGGTTGGGTTGAGGCTCTACAGTTAATGCCTGTTGGGTCTAAATGGAGACTTTTTGTTCCTTCTGATATGGCTTATGGTAAACAAGGCGCAGGAAACGATATTCAGCCCAATGCAACTCTTATTTTCGAAGTAGAGCTGTTAGGTATTCAATAATAGTATTAGAATAGAAATATATACAGTTTCAAAAATAGACAAACAAAAAATAAATATTTAAAGAAAGAAATGAATAAATTTAATTTACTTGCACTTAGTGCAATTATTATTAGTGGTATGCTACTTGTCTCTTGTGGAGGCAACACAGCTACACCCAAAGCATCATTGAAAAATGATGTTGACTCAATCTCTTATGCCTATGGAGTTTCGTTGGCTGAGCAAGGATTGACTCAGTTTTTAGAGCAGTCTGGTGTGATTGAGAATTCAACTAACATACAGTATGAGTATCAGATGAAAATATCTGCTGCTGAAGATTCTACAGAAAAAGTAAATCTTGAGAAAGAAATGAACACTAAAATAGCTGAATTGAACAAAAAGAATGCACCTAAATTAGACCAATTCTTGAAAGGTTTGAAAGAAGCTCTTAATGCAAGTGAGGAGAAAACACCTTATATACAAGGTCTTGGTATAGGTAATCAGATTGCAGAGCAAATGATGCCACAGCTTACTTCAATGGTATTTGCTGGAGACTCAACAAAGAAGATGAACAACGATCAGATAATCTCTGGATTGTTTGGAGCATTAAGAAATCAAGAATTAGCTATGCCTAAAAGTGATGCAAGTGAATATGTTCAAAATAGAGTAGAGCAAGCGCAAGAAGAGAGCATGAGATCTCAAAATTCAGGATCAATTGAAGAAGGCGAAACTTTTTTAGCTGAAAATGCTAAAAGAGATGAGGTAATTGTATTGCCAAGCGGACTTCAATACGAAGTTATTAATGAAGGTACAGGTGAATTACCAGTTGATGGTGATCAAGTGAAAGTTCACTACCACGGTACGTTATTAAATGGCACTGTTTTCGATAGTAGTGTTGATAGAGGTGAGCCAATAGTATTAGGTGTAAATCAAGTTATACCAGGTTGGACAGAAGCATTGAAGCTAATGCCTGTTGGATCTAAATGGAAACTATATATTCCTTACGACTTAGCTTATGGAGCTCAAGGAAGTGGAGCGGATATCAAACCATTTTCAAGTCTTATTTTCGACGTAGAAGTAATTTCTATAGAGAAATAAGAAGAACTGTACAGAAAAATATAAACAGACTAATTACTTTTTGTAATTACAGTTGCAACAAAAAAAGATTTCATGATTGGAATCTTTTTTTTGCTTCAAACAATTCTTACAAAGCTAAATAGTAGTATTTTCAACTATTTAGGTTAGCCTCATTGCTCATAAATTGTCGCAGTTCTACTATAATTTTGTCTACTTCACAGCAAAGGTAAATTAAAGTAGAAAACTTTTTAGAAATTAAATCTACTCCCCAACGAATATGTCTAAATGCTAAGATGGAACATGTCCGAAGAGATACTTATATTTGATTACCAGTTTTTTAGTTCAAATTTATTCTCTGCTTTATCCATTATAAAGAGAAGGTCTTCTTTTTCTTCTCGCTCAATTTTTATTATTGGATATCCTGCTTTCTTGCATCTATCTGCAACAATATCTCGGTCCTCCATTTCTGTACAGATATGAGCAAAGCCTTGGTTTATTTTTTGAGGAAAGACAAACAGTTCCAAGTATATTGTGAAATTGCTATAGATGAATACATTGATCTTTTTATCTATTCCAAATAGTTTATTTGCAAATTCAGCACTTAGTTCATATTTACGTATAAAATGAAAACCAAGTATTTTCTCGTAAAAGTCAACGAGTTCTTCTTCTTGTTGAATGTTTAGTGCTATGTGTTTTAGTTTCATTGTTTAGTTTTGTTAGATTTTATTTTGTATTTAATTTATAACTTAATTGTGATTCTGTAAAAGAAAATATTTCTCTAATTAGTTTAAATTATCAATTACTATTCGTCATTATACTCTTCTGAAACCTTCTATTCGACATTCCCACCATCCATCGCAACAGTGCATGAAGCAAAGCAATTGGCAAAACTAATATACCGCCAATCATCATGCCTAATTCGTAGATCAAGGTGCTTCCTTTAAAAGGTTTTCCTCTGCGACGTGATTGGTAAGCACTCAACGGTATTCCAAACATATTACCTGCTATCATCAGCTGAACTGCCGAAAGAATAATATGGGCTTTCTCTTGTCCATATTCTTTAATGATAGCCTCATAAGCTTCTTTTTCAGGATATCCACGATTATCTGCAAAATGCTGTGCAAACATAATGGCTTTAGCCTCTTCAGGCTTTATGAAGTCAACGCCTCCACTTAAAAAACTACTAATCTCATCGTTGCTCATCCCCTCTCGCAATGCCATTGTGGTGTGCGCATAAGAGCATGCCGCACAGCCATTTACTTCTGTTACTGCCAATTGCAAGCGTTCAATAAATTGCTGACTGATTTGCTCTTCTTTCTTGTTCTTTCTTAGTTTTGTCAATGCTCGTGGCACATACAAAAAGGATAGGTATAATTCTAAAAAACTAAACTTTCTTTTGTATTGAGCATTTTCTCCAAATAAAGAATCGGGGATTTCAAATTTCATAATGATAGTATATATTCATTTTACCTATATTATAACTTTATGAGTGACTTTTTTAAATTCAAACTGAAGTAATTCTTCTTCTAATGACCTGATGGAGTCGATTCACAGCCTCCAGTTTAGCTCATTTTTTTTACTAAATAACTATGTCTTACCTTACTCTATGAATATCAAATATAAACATTTAATCAATTATAAAGATCTTTGTATTGTCAAAATACGGAGATGATTCACAAAAACTCATTAAAGAGTTTTTAATTTTGAGTTCTACTTTTTGCAAAATATTCTACTTTAAGAAGCGATTATTGTTGTATTGAAACGTTCTATTTCAGCGATTATTATAATGTCGTATGAAGTCATTAAAAGAAGTATGAAAATCGCATCTACAGTGGTAGATATGTTCTAAATGTAATCATTTCTCTTTTGCAACCAGTTTCTCTGACTTTTTATGACATAAAAATTCTTTTTTACGTCATAGAGTTTTTACTTATTGAATGTTTTTTCAATTCACAGCAGCAACTTCCTTTTTCGGGACATTTTTCTTGTGGTTTTTGCAGAAAAAACAACATTCTATTAATTTAAAACATTTTCACCACATTTGATTCAATTTTCATCACATGATTGTCCAATCTCCCAATGAGGACTTAATTTCTATCTTAATAAAGTCATTTTTGCTTCTAAAGTGAAAAAGTTGAGGGCCTATTTATTAAATATTGATACAAGGGTTAAGAAGATAAGTATTACTATCTTTCTTTATATACGTATTTTCTCTCAATCGATATTCTAAACTATCTATTTAAAAAAGCACACACTTTATTAAAGACCTCTTCAAAACATTCATCCACCTGTTGTGAGTTGGCTACATTGGTAGGGAATGGGTTTTCGTGTATGTAATCGTATTCAAAATCCATTTCATCCATTCTGATATTAATGTCACGATAAGCGCCTTGGAGTGTATTCATCACTTCAAACGAAGGAATAACCTCGTCTTTGGTTAGGGTAATACCATATATTTGGTGTTCATACTTTTTTAATAGTTTTTCGCGAAATGGTCTCATTTTTTGATAGTCGAGCATGGCTGAGAAGGTTTTTCCTTCCAAGTGATCTTCTTTTATAAAATGATGCAACACATTGTCCCTCTCCAGCATCTTGTCGAAATGTTCAACCAAATAAGAATACAAGGCAACGTTTGCTTCGCTATCCAAAATGAATTTAGAAACGGGCGAAAGTCTGTTGAATGTTGCACCACTACAAAAAAGGCATACTTTTGAGTTCTCGAAGTAGTTCTTGTAGTTGGTCAACTTCAATATTTGCGCAAGAAAACCTCCAATGGAGTAGGCAAATATATCGAAATCTAAATCTTTATGAATATGTTTGTTGTTGCCTTTTTTGAGGTCATCAATAAGCTGTATTACATCGTAATAGGTTTGCAGTCCCGACCATATAAATCGCTGAGGCATGGCATGCAATCGCATACTTATTGCAACGTTTGATAGGGTAGAATTGACAATGTTGGGGAATTTCTCTTTTCTCTGCTCGCTCAGTCTATACATTTCTCTTTTATTGCTCCAGTTTTTAGGTGCACGCTGCATGTGAAATGCAATTGGGAAGAGAATAACTGCGCTACCTGTGCCATCGCAAATAGCTTTTGCCCAAGGCAAATATTTAGTCCAATCTTTTTCGTTGAAACCATGAAACAAAAATACTGCTTTCTTGACTTTGTCTACTCCCTTTGGTTTTATTATTTGATATTTGAAGCTTTGATTCTCTTCTACAGAAATATCTTTTATATGTATATCTTTATCTATAGTTCCTATTTCGGTATAGAACGAGAACTCTTCTTTTAATGTAACATTGTGGCTATTGCATTTGTATTCTTCTATTCCTGGCAGAATGTTACAGGATGCAGACTCAAATTCTAAATCGTGCAACTCTATTGTGTCGAAATCCTTTTTTGTTTGCGACGATGTGAATAGCTTTTTTAGGGCTATGTAACTTTTAGAATAATTCATATTGCAATATAATATATTGATCGTGTAATGAAGAGAGTAGGTGACAAATTGGGCAACTATTTATCAAAACAACCTGTTGTCTTCATAGTGTTTTGTGTGTTAGACAAAAATACAAAAGATTATGGTATGAAAATAAGCAAAATGAGAAAAACAATTGCAATAGATGTGAGAAGCTGCTTTAGGGTTCAGTTATTCATTATAAAAACTCAACACCTTCTCAAACATCTTTTCAAAACTCTCATCCACTTTTTTAGGGTCTACACCCATTACAGGAAACGGATTTTCGTGTATATAATTATATTCAAAATCCAATTCATCAATGCGAATGTCAATATCTCGATTGGCACCCTTCAGCGTATTCACTATTTCGTGTGGAGTAACAATATCGTCTTTGGTGAGTGATATAGCATATATTTGATGTTCGTGTTTCTTTAGCATACTTTCCCTAAACTCTCTCTCTTTGTTATAGTCGAGCATTGCATAGAATATTTTCCCAGGCAAGAAGTCTCCTTTTAGATAATGGCGTAGTACAGGATCAGTTTCTATTATTTCATCTATATCTTTAACCAAATAAGCATATAATGCAGCATCTGTTTCGCTATCAAGAATGAACTTTGACGAAGGGGCTTGATTGTTGAAAGTAGCACCACTGCAAAACAAAAAGACTTTTGACTCCTTGAAGTAGTTGTTGAAATTGGTCATTTTAAGAACTTGAGCAAGAAAACCTCCAACCGAAAATGAGAAAATATCAATATGAGCATCTTTGTCGATATGCTCGTTGTTATCTTTTTTGATATTTTTCATCAACTGAAGCACATCATTGTAGGTTTGCAATCCTGACCACAATGCCCTATGGGGCATGGCGTGCAGACGCGTACTTATGGCCACATTGGTTAGGCTTGAATTCTCTATATTAGGATAGGTCTGCTTTCTCTCTTCGCTTAGTTTAAACATCTCTCTTGTATTGCTCCACTCTTTTGGTGCTCTCTGCATGTGAAAAGCTAATGGAAATAAGACAACAGCACTGTCAGTGCCGTCACTTATTGCTTTTGCCCAAGGTAGGTATTTACTCCAATCTCTCTCGTTGAAACCATGAAACAAGAATACTACTCTTTTTACTTTATCTTTTCCTTTTGGTTTTAATATTTGATACTTAAAGCTTCGGTTCCTTTTTGCAAAAATATCTTTGATATGTACGCTGTTGTTTTCTATGCCGTTTTCTGAATAAAACGAAAGCTCTTCTTCTAATGTAACATTGTGATTGTTGCATTTATATTCTTCAATTCCAGGTAAGATGCCAAATGATTCGGAAACAAACTCTACATCGTGAAGTTCAATTGTGTCAAACTCTTTATCAGTTTCTGTTGATATATAGAGCTCTTTTAGAGCAGCGTAATTGTTTGAATAATTCATAATAAAATATGTCTTGTTTGTGAAATGGAGTTGATGATTGTGTTTTGTTTATTTTAAACTAACTAATCAACACCCCTCACTTCCTTTTTGTTATACACAAAAGTACAAAATATTCTCAATCAGCACCAAAAACACTAACATAACTCACTCATTGCATCTTCATCAAAATATTTATCATGAAGATTAATAAAATCATATCTATCAAGCTGTCATTGTCATAAAAAACATTTTCTCTCTTTATTTTATCAAGTTTCTTTATATGACAATATTTTTATTCCTGATACATTCCCAACACACTCGCACAGTTTGCCTTCAACTTTTCAATCAAATATGCAGGCTGTAATACCCTCACTGTGTCTCCATGCGACAAAAGTTCCATGTAGAAATCGTGCGTAATATAGAGGGTTAGCTTCACTCTTAGTTCATCCTCATTGTCTATCAGCACCTCCTGTGATTCATGCCAAGGTAACGATTTAGCATATTTACCTTGAATAGGGTCAAATGAAAGAATTATTTCTTCTGGTTTGTCACTATTCGGACTNNAATATCCAGTTCTGTCAGCCTATCGAGAGCAAAAGTCTTCACCCTTTCGTCTCCTATATCTCTGGCTAAAACATACCATCTGTTTTTAAACTCTTTGAGAGCATATGGCTCGACTTGACGCTCATGAATGCCGGGATCCAAATATTTTTGATAGATAAACTTAATACGAAGCTGGTTTTTTATAGCATGCAACAACCCATATAGATTGTCTGTTCCTTGTGGTTTGCGCTTTTCAAAGTGTATATGGTTTGATAGCCTATCGGTGAGGTTTAGCACATTGAAGGTGTCAAAAGCTTCGAGCATTCTCACATTCATATCAGCATTACAATCCATTTCTAAATAGTATTTCTTTTTCGATTGATCGTATTCGATATAAGCTCCATACAGAGAGGCAATCTCTTTTATATCACGAGAGAAGGTTCTTTTAGAAACATTGTAATCATAGCCCTGTATTTCAGATTCTAATGCCAATGTTTCTGATATTTCTTTAAAGCTTGCAGGTTGTCTTTTCAGCTTATTTATGATGATGCTGTATCGGGCAATGGATTCTCGTTTCGACATGGTAAATAACATTTAATGTGTTAAGTAATTAATTATCAGGTTGTTAGTTCTTAATGACAGTGTTTTTAATAATTTGATACTTTTAAACTGCCCTCTAATATTTAGGCTATATTTTTGTTGTTTGCAAATTTATAATTAGAGTAAGTCAAAAGATGGCTCACTCTAAAATTTTATTACTTAATATGGATTTGATGTGCTGAGTTTTCCATGCTACAATATGTTTAATATTGTTCTTAAATTATCTTTACATCAAAGATGAAAACAAATGCAATATCCTCTCTAATAGTTTCATGTAAAGTGGTCTTTGCGCCCACACTTCAGAGACTATTTGTGTGGACAAAGTGAGGTCTTTATCAAAAATATCTTTTAGTTCGGTAGCTATCTCTTTGTCATAAACAATGGCATTTATTTCAAAATTCAAATCAAAGCTTCTGTTGTCTAAATTGGCCGTGCCAACAATAGCTATTCTTTTGTCACAAACCATAGTTTTTGCATGAACAAAACCTTTATCGTATGTATATATCTTGACTCCCGCATTCATAAGTTCTTGAAAGTAAGATTGTGTAGTGGTGTTTACAACAAAAGAATCACCTTTGGTGGGGACTAATATTTTCACATCTATACCACTCAAGGCTGCTATGTTTAGCGCATCGAGAAAAGATTTGTCCGGGATAAAATAGGGCGAAGTAATACAAACCTCGTGTTTTGCTGATATTATTGCTTGAATGAAGGAGTATTTTATTTTTGGATACTTTGAGTCGGGCCCACTTGTCACGATTTGAACCAAATGGTTGCCATAATGCTTTGTTTCGTTTTCCACAGGAAAATAGTCAGTGGAATATGGAATTTTTTGATTAGCACAAAAGTTCCAATCGGCAAGAAAGGTAGTTTGGAGGTTTCTCACCGAAGTGCCCTCAATCTTAAGATGTGTGTCACGCCAGAATAGCTTTTTCTCATCGTCATTGTTTATGTAGTTGTCAGACACATTGATGCCTCCAACATAACCAAGATTCCCATCTATCACAATAATTTTTCGGTGATTGCGATAGTTCATCCTGTTGGCAAAGAAAATCAAGTTGATCTTGTAAAATGGATATGCCTCCACGCCAGCTTCTCTTAGTTGGCGAGCAATATTCTTACGAATGCCACTGCTACCAAAATCATCATAGATAAAACGGACTTCCACTCCCTCTTTAGCTTTCTCAATGAGCACTTCAGCCACCTGCTTACCTATTATATCATTGGAATAGATGTAGTATTCTATGTGAATGTGATGTTGTGCACTGCGCAAACTTTTCAAAACATCAGGAAATTTTACCTCCCCATTCACTAATAGAGTTGCCTTGTTATTATCAGAAGTAAAGTTTTTGGTCTTTGAGAAAGAAGCCAATTGATTGAAATTGCCTATTTTATCCTTGTTTCTCCTCAAAGTTTCACGCGAAAATTGCATTGCCTGCTTTTCAAGCTTTGGATATTCCAGCTCATCAATCTCAAGTTTTTTTCTGTAGAGTTCTTTCTTTCTATAATTCAACCCTACACTTAAATATATTATCACACCAACCACCGGAAACGAAACTACGAGCAGCAAATATCCAAGAGCTTTGCTGGGTGTTTCTGTATTCACAAGAATGTTGATACACACTGCAATAATAATAAGGATATAAAGAACTAAAAGATATGTATTCATAGGTTCATTGCTAATGGTTTTTATATTAAAATAGTTTGAATCAGCAGCTTTAAAACTTAATTGTTTTGAAGCTTTGTCGATTCAAACTATTTCTTTTTATTCAATATGTTTGTTTGTTATCTACACCTTTGTTTACCTCGATCTGTACTCTTTCAAAAACAGAGTCTGAGCTTCTTCAAGCTTAGCTCTGGTAGCAGCAGAGATGTTATCCCAGTTCTTATGTATTTTTCTCATCTTATTAGACAAGAATAGATTGAAAGTGCCACTTGCAATTAACGCCATCCCCGTCCAAATAACCAGCGTTAAACCGCCAATGGCAGGTCTTACTATAAGTAAAGCTGCGAAAAGAACCCCCAAAATGCCAATAAAGAGCGATATGCCCCAACCTTTTACACCATAATCTTTTAAGTCGAAAGCAGAACCAATAGCCCAGAATGAATGCAGCATGAGCATGAATCCTACATAAAGCGGAAGTGTAACAGCCGATATTGCTGGATTGGCTATAAGCATCACTCCTATTAGGCTTGTGAAAACACCCAGTGCTAATGTCCAACCCCAATTTTCAAGAACTTCTTTATTGGATATTGCAAAAAAGATTTCCATGATACCCGATACAAGAAAGGATATGCTAAACACAATAAAAGTTAATAGAGGCAATACTTTCAACTTGCTTATTCCTTAAAGCTGTTTCTATATTCTCTTTAATAGGGGAGGAAGCGCAACAAATTCATAACTACCAAGCCTGTTCCTATAGCAATGCCAAAGCTCAACAAAGTACCAATGAGAATGTATTCGGTTAATTTTCGATCTTTAGATTCTTTTAAATCGCCGAAACGAAATACAGATTTGGCAGCCAATAAAAATCCAATAGCTTCCCAATGTGCTGTGAGTATAAAGGTGAATACAAATAATCTTTCGAGCATTCCAATATATTTTCCAGCCTTGCTTAATGACTCCTCGCTACTACTATTAATAGCTTTAGACCAATTTGACAATAACACCTTTATAACAATATTAGAAACATAAGTAATAAAGAGAAGGGCAGTAAGAAACACCCATAAATAGTTGTTATTATACCAAAAGTCAAGATTTAATTCAGGACGATAAAAAACAATCCACACAAATAAGATGCTTATAAGGTGCAATAATTGGTCAATTATAAACCACCGGGTTCGGCTCGTTTCGTTTTGAGCATACACTTTTAGGCTATCTATTGCACCATGCGTTAACATTAAAATCAACGCAACTAGCCAATAATTCAAACTCCATAGCAATAGCATTATTAGTGTGCCATGCAAAAGTGTATGCAGATATAATTTTAGAGATTTTGCTTTTTTATTTTCCTTGTCTTCAACCCACAATCTGGGTTGCAACACAAAGTCCCCTAACAGGTGAGCCAATAAAAGCTTTATTAATATTATCATGGCAAAAGGAGTTTAACTTTTTGGCGAAACATTTGTTCTACTTCCATTATTTCATCCACTTTGGCTCTGCTCCATCTTCCACTCACAGAGTTTTGTTTTATTCCTAACATTTCGCCAATTTCTTTTTGCGTAGCTTCAGGTCTTTTTAGAACAATCTCCATTAATTCAGCAGAAGAAGTAGACCAATTGTCCATAATTGTTCCTGCTAATTTTAGATACAAGTTTATCTCTTTGTCTGCATCAGGCCAAGGACTTTGTATAACTAAGTTTATTTTTTCTTTTTTCAAAGTCTCAAACCTCTCACCTGCATTTACAAAGGCTGGACCATTGCTTTCTGAAATGCGAGCTCCGATATAGGTTTTTTCACCAATGCCAATAGACATTCTCACATCTATGGATCCTGTTTTTTTAATTACAGCTTTTATCTCTAAAGCTCTCATTAAGACTTCTTCAGGTGATGATATTTCTATTTGAAAGAAATCTCCCCACACTAATTCCCACTCTTCGGGAGTTCTGCCCCACTTAGTCAGTAAAGTTTTGAGTGGTTGTAGCCATTGCTCCTGATTATTTAGGGTGCGCGATGCAATTATGTCTCCTTTTATTACAGCAATCATAAGGTGTATATCATTGAAATGTACGATATTTGGGTATATCATTGAATTGTATGATAATCCGATTTATCATTTAAACAACCGATAGGTGAAATATGTTTATATCTCAAGCTTTTTTCCAATGAGAATAATCTATTTTTTATTTAAAAATTGATAGAAAGCAAACTAATAGACTAAAATAGTTTTCATCTCTTTCATAAGTGCAAATGCAAAATGCTGAAACCCCATGTCTGTGAGATGAATTCCGTCTACAGTTCCTTCCCCATCTTCATTCATCAAGTTGTCGCTATTTAGATAATAAACATTCTTGTCGCCAGCATTTTTCAATGCTTCAAACTCTACGCGTAAAGCAGCGTTTTTAGTGGCTAATATTTTAGCAATATTGGTGTCATACCTTGAATGAGGAAATATAATTGACTCTACAAAAAGGATAGGTGTGTGTGGGTTCTCTTTTCGGATAATGCCCACAAAATGCTGAGTTTTCTCTTTCACTTTAGTCTCATCTACATTGGGGATAAAGTCAAGCACAAACATCCCTGCATCTTTTCTTTTAGCCATCACTTCAGCTATCTCATAGTCAAGCTGACCGTTTCCACTAAATCCTAAATTGATAAACTCTCTGTTCATCCAACGTGCCATGATATTAGTGTAAGACATCCCTGGGCGAGTGGCACAGCCACCTTGTGTGATACTTGTACCATATACTACAATTGGGCTTTCTCTGTTTATATGATTTGTGTGAGGCTGGCCAATCATTGCAGCTGAATCTACACCAATTGACAAGTCAGTAAGTCCGTCATACAATGGTAAAAATAGCAAATACTCCCGCTCGATGGATAGCATGTTTGAAATAATTGTTTGTTCGGTTATTTTACCTTTGGGTAATGCGCTTTTCACAAACTCCCATTTGTTGTTTTCCCAAGCATATAGATCCAATCCTTTTATGCCTGTTTCGGTCATATGATTCATCTTCACATCATTCAGTACTTCCCATTTGGCAGAAATAGTAGTTGAATTACTACTAAAAAGAATGGCAAGGCCAGATGTATTTTTGCCTAACGTCCAAATTGCAGGACGCGCTACTTTATCTTTTAAATCTGCTGGAAGTCGTTCATATCTTGTTTCGGTTTTAGAAGTAATTTTTCCTAACAGTGGAAACTGAGACGCATCGTGATAGACTGTTTGAGAATTTATAAACAAAACGTTTACCAATAGTGTAATAATGGTAATAAAAGACGAAAGTGTTATGTGTTTCATTGTTTGTGCTAATAATTATTTAAATAAATTGGTTTTGCCTTTTTTGAAAAAAAATATATATCCCAAAATTAATCATTTTCAGCTATTTTAGAAATTAATTGTATGCTTTAAGTACGCTTTTCATTGTATTAATTGAATCATTGAGCATGTTACTAAATTTTAAGGCACCTTTTCTATTGAGGTGTTCCATATCATAGAAGTCATCTATTGTGAAACGTTCAGAATTTAGAAAATCCCAGTATTTTAGTCCATGTTTATAAGCAATCTGATTGCTTGTATATATGTTTTCTTCAATATAGGAAGAGTTGAGGTATTCTATATATTCAGAATAAACGGGGGCAGTTATTAATATAGGTGTAATATCATTGGCCAATAATAATTGCACAAAATGTTCTAAATCTGCTATAATTTCATCTCTTTCATTTGAATTTTCTATTACTTCAGTGTACCAAGAACTTGATACATTATATGCATCATGGTTAAAGTTATGAAGGTCTCTGTCCTCAAAAGCCACATAACCTTTTACTGCAGGTTTGTATAAATCAACACCATTTTGAACTTCAAAATCAATAAT
>LFRM01075977.1_pt1 | contig 37184 bp, 29 predicted proteins | sample 618341 | NCBI WGS metagenome assembly LFRM01 (sample SAMN03654438, study PRJNA283298) | anaerobic digester metagenome | isolation source: pool of bioreactors CSTR01a, CSTR02a, and CSTR03a thermophilic anaerobic... | place: Denmark: Kgs. Lyngby | collected 2014-05-21 | reverse complement strand
GAGCTTATTGCGATGTATGCTTTTTTTCTTAAAAAGCATATCTAAATCTAGCACAAATAGTGTCCGTTTTCAAAAAAGCTTCATTTTCCTAAGCACTCATATTGTTCCTTTATGTCCTCCTAGCTACCCTCTTAGATTATTCATACTAAAAGATTGAGTAAGCATCCTATGCTACTCTTTTATTTTCAGTATTTTGTAGGTCTCTTTAGGTACTAGGCTGTCTTTAAACTTCGTAGTTTCCTTTTAAAGGTCTCTTCATCCTTAAACTTTTCTCTTTGGCGCACCTGTACCAGTGCACTAGTCAGCATCACAATCAGTCCCATTGATACAAATAATTCTTGTCTCTTCAGACTACGTACCTTCTTCATATCAAGTCCCAAACCACTGTCTAGCCTTGAATTCACTCTTTCTACTGCAGTTCGAGTCTTATACATCTTTTTAAACTTATAACTCTCCCTTGCAACAGGGGGAAATCTCCTAGGGTCATCCTCTACTTTAATCCTTAAAACTTTGGGAATCTTGCACTTATCTTCACCCTTGCAATGTAAGCCATAGGCCTTAGCAGGGCATTTTCGCCGCTGACACTTACGACTACTCTCATATCCATCATAAATAAGGGGCCGGGGCTTCCCACTAACTGGGCAATAACAAATCATTTCCCCCTTTTCCTTATAGTACAGATTCTCATACTCCCTAGAGTAAAGCCTCTCCTTTTCATCTTGCCACATCATGCGTATATCTACATAAGTGGTAATCCCCTGATTCACAAGATATTTGATAAAGCTTCCACTATCATAGCCTCTATCTGCACTGGCAAACTTTGTCCTTTTACTTACAGTCCCCTTCTCGATATAGGACTTAATCATTTCTTCACCAATTTTTACATCTGAGTCGCTTGCCTTGGTAACTCGGTAGTATAGGGGAAGCTCATAAACCACATCTACAATCAGATGGACTTTGTAACCAAAAAAGTATTCTGTTTTTTCCCAGTATTTGCCTTCTTTTGTCATTCCACTGTAGGTCTTTGCTGTCTTTGTCGCATCAACATCACGCCTGCCATCCCGGGGTTTGTCTGTTTGACGATTTGCTTTTGACTCCAAGATCTTTGAATCCATAGCAACCCCTTCGCCAAACTCAGGAAGCTGTGTACCAAGGGCTTCTCTGAGCTCCCCAAATAGTTCCAATAAATCAGGCCCTAGTTCCTCCAGTTTCTTTTGAAATCTACTCATTGAGCTGGGAGTTGGTACAAGCTCACACAGATCTCCGCCTAGAATCCACCGAAGCTCAGTGTTTCTTGCAATCTCCCTTAGATGATCCATCATCGTGTTATGACCAAGTATGAAAAATGAAATGAATACTCTCCACAGATAATCTACTGGGAATTTATTTCTTCCATTTCCACGTCTCATTTTTAATTCTTGAACAATGGTGTTATCGCTAAGGCTATCCAGGACCTTTTTAAGATGTTCTAGCTGATCACTTTTTTTGAAATCCTCGAAGTGGTCAAAAATTGAAATTTGGTGTATACTATTCATGAGAAAACTCCTTTCGGGTACTTGTTTAGCTTTCACTAGCATTATACCATGAAACGCGAGTTTTCTTTTATTTTTCAAGTAAAACTAAGGTTTTATTTCTCCTGTGACACAGGTGGTAGGAATATCTATGAAAACCCTATTTAAGAACCCTTTTTCCAGTATAATCAGAGCTTTTTGGTAGAAAAAGTATTTAACAACTCACCTAGGCCTTTAAATTCAAAGCCTCTATACATCGCAATTACCTCGAAAGAAGATTTTACAAGGGTATGAACAGAAAGAAGATTTTACAAGATTTTACAAGATTTACCCAAGATTTTATAAGGCTTGTGTTTTGTGTTTTAAGTTTGATGATTAAGACGGGTCGGCTTCTTCTAGTTTTGTATTTTTGTTATTCATTCGCGGTTATGTTTAGGTTCATTTTCTTTTTAAATGGAATTTGTAAAGATCTAGGTAAATTAAATACATAAATAACAAGATTTTGCCTTTTAAAAAATAGCTTTATGAAGTAGTATTAATTAGTAGGCAACATACCAGATATATTTATATTTTTAAAGGAGCTAGCTTTGAAGATACTTAGTGTTGAACTTGGAGAAATAAGGGTTCCTCTTAGAACGCCTTTTAAGACTTCTCTTAGAACAGTTGATGCTGTTCACGATGTTGTGGTTATGATTAAAACTGATAATGGACTAATTGGTTATGGAGAGGCTCCACCAACTGCAGTAATAACAGGAGAGACAAGACCCTCAATAAGAGAGGCCATAGAAGGTTATATTGGGCCAAAACTTATTGGACAGAGTATTTTTGATATGGAGAACAATCAGATTCTTCTTCATAGTGCCATTTTAGGCAATACATCTGCTAAGGCTGCCGTGGATATGGCCCTTTATGACCTTTGGTCCCAGGCCCTTGGAGTTCCTCTTTATAAGGCTCTAGGAGGCAATAGAAAGCAAATTGAAACTGACCTGACCATTAGTGTCAATGATGTAGATGAGATGGTTTCTGACTCTCTTGAAGCCATAAGAAGGGGTTTTAAGGTTCTTAAGGTAAAGATAGGTAAGGATGAAGAACTTGATTTAAAAAGGATTGTGGCTATAAGAAAGGCAGTTGGTGAAGAGGCGGTCATCCGTCTTGATGCCAACCAAGGCTGGTCTGTAAGAGAAGCTCTTTCAATAATTGATAAGCTGGAAAAAAGCGATTTAAATATTGAGCTAATTGAGCAGCCAATCCATTACTCAAATTTACAGGGCATGATAGAAGTTACAAGACACTCATCTATTCCAATAATGGCAGATGAATCGGTTTTTGGTCCCATGGAGGCTTTGGAAGTAATTGAAAAAAGAGCAGCTGATATTATAAACATAAAACTAATGAAAACCGGGGGTATTCATGAGGCCCTAAAAATTGTCAGTCTGGCTGAGATCCACAAGATTCCTTGCATGATAGGTTGTATGCTAGAAAGCAAGATTTCAGTAAGTGCAGCAGCCCATTTAGCAGCAGCTAAAAATACCATAGTCTATGTGGACCTGGATGGACCAGGACTTTGCAGTGTGGACCCGGTACTTGGTGGGCCTAGTTTTAATGAGGCGCAAATTATCATGAATGACACGCCTGGCCTAGGCTTTGAAGCCGTAGATGGCCTAAGTCTATACTAGGGGGTCTTATGTTTACTGATCTTACTAAGTGGGGACAAGATTTAGCGGCTAAGAAGGGGGTTGAGCTTTCCTTATTTATTAAGGATCTTGATACAGGCGATGAGTTTTCCTTTAATGAAAGAATGGTTCACTCTTCAGCCAGTATAATTAAAATTCCCATTATGATGGCAGTCTTGGAAAAGGGTGGACTGGACGACTTCCTTTTTTTAAAGGATGAAAATAAGGTAGACTTCTCAGTGGTAACTGAGATAGGAGAGGCTTCTTATACAACTCAAGAGTATTTGAGTTGGATGATGATAGAAAGCTGTAACGCCTCCACCAATGTCTTAATAGACCATGTGGGTTTTGACAGCGTTAATAAGATATTTGAGGGGCTGGCCATGGAGGATACTGTCCTAGGCCGTAAGATGATGGACTTTGAAGCAAGAAAAGCTGGAAGGGATAATTTTACTACTGCTAAGGATATGGCTCTATTACTTGAGGCTATCTATTTGGAAGACTATTTTGGCAGTAGCAGTTCAAAAAAAGCTATAGAAATAATGAAGGGGTGCAGGAGTTTTAACCTGCTTCCTAGGTATCATCCTTATCCTATACCCTTTGCTCATAAGACAGGGGGCCTGGATGAGGTCAGCCACGATGTTGGCATACTTTTTGGAAAAAGAAACCTACTGGTCTGCGCACTAACAACCAGTGAAAGCGATAGTGAAGATGACCCTAGAAGAACCCATTTGTTAGGTCAGCTGGGAAGAAGGATTATTGAGGAGGTAAAATGAAAGCCTGGATAGTTAAGGATATAGCACCAATTAAAACGCAAGCTCGCTGGGACTGTGAGCTGGCAGATGAAGTACTCTTTGGCATGCCAATTGAGGTTTTAGGCCATGAGAGAGGTGACTGGTACAAGATAAGGACCCATTATAGATATGAGGGTTTTGTCCATAGCAGTCATTTTATTGCTGAGGATCTAACTTCTGAAGTTTGGCTTGAGACTAAAAAGATGATGGTTATTAAAGACTACGCCGATGTATTAATGGAGCCTAAGGTTCAGGGTGCCCATGTGCAGGGCCTGCCTAGAGGAGCTTGGATAGGAGTTTTAGATGAACTTATAGAAGAGCGCTGGCAGAAGGTAGTTCTACCAAATGGTATAGAAGGCTTTACAAGAATTGAAAACCTAATTGAAATGCCTGAAGTAGAAGATGAAGAGAAGATGAGAAAATCTCTAGTTGAGATGGCTAGGCTCTATGAAGGAGCCCAGTATAGATGGGGTGGCAAAACATGTATGGGCCTTGACTGCTCAGGTCTTGTTGGTATGGCCTATATGCTCTGTGGTGCCCTTATCTATAGAGACGCCCATATTGTTGAGGGCTTTCCCATGAAAGAAATTGATAAAAAGGACATTAGGATGGGAGACTTGATGTTTTTCCCTGGTCATGTGGCTATGTATATTGAGGATGGTAGGTATATACATTCCTCTTCTAGCTTAAATGGTGTTGGCTATAATAGTCTTAATCCAGAAGCCGCGGATTACAACGAGTATTTAGATAAAAACTTTGAACAGGCTGCTAGTTTCTTTTAGGAGGACAAATGACTTTAGAAGACAGAATTAAAATAGAGCTCACTAGCTATAATGGCAAGATGGCTCTTTATTTGAGGGATTTTAAGGGAAACCACCTAGCTATTAATGAAGATGAGAGCTTTGAAACTGCTAGTATTATTAAGAGCTTTATCCTTCTTGACCTTTTTGAGCAGGTGGAAAGAGGGGATAAGTCTTTAGACGAAGAATTGGTTTTCAAAGAGGAATTTAGGGTTGATGGCTCAGGTGTTTTACACAGCATGGTTAGCGGCCTTAAGATGAGCGCTGAAAACTTTGCGATCCTCATGATTATTGTAAGTGATAACACCGCTACAAATATAATGATTGATTATTTGGGCATTGATAGGATTAATGAAACTATAGAAAAATATGGCTTCTCAAGTACAAAGCTTCTTAATCCCATCTGCTGGGACAAGTATGATGATTTAGGCATTAGCACTGCTAGAGACTATGGTGAATTTTTCTATAAGCTTTATAAAGGAGAATTGGTTTCTCCTGAGGCATGTAAGAAGATGATAGAGATATTTAAGAATCAGCATTATAACTCCATGCTGATTAGGGATTTTCCTCAGTATTATTTATCCTATGAGGATTCTACTCGAAGAGAAGACTTTGAAATCTCTGTGGCTTCAAAGAGCGGCAGCATGGACGCTTGTAGAAATGATGGTGGAATTATCTATACTCCACTAGGTGATTATGTGCTTGTTCTCTTTCATAAGGAGTTTTTTGATCCACTATATCATTCGGAACATGAAGCAACCCTTTATGGAGCCAAAGTCTCTAGGCTAATTCTGGATCACTTCCTAGCAAAGGAAGGGCAGATTTAAGTTGCTGATTACTTAATTTATATAAATGTATAAAATAAGGGTTCAAATTAATAAAACTATGTTATAATAACTTTGGGTGCTGATATTAAAACTACAATCTTGTTTTATATTACCAGCAATCTAAATAATAAGGAGGAAAATTATGAAGAAAAGACTTTCACTGATTTTAGTTCTTATGTTGCTACTGACCCTGGTTGCAGGTTGTGGAGAAAAAGGTAAAACCAATGACACTCCAGCTCCAGACAAGCCAGATGGAGAAGTAGAAACTCCAGTCGATACACCAGACGACTCGGAAAACGCACTAGGTGACAGTGATGCAATGGTTTATCGTAGCCTTTATAGTGGCGAGATATCTTCGATGAACTACCTTGTTGAAGGAGCCACAAATGAGCAAAGTGTAGGAGCCAACGTAATTGATACCCTAGTAGAATATGACGCATTTGGCGATCTTATACCAGGTCTGGCAGAAGACTGGAAAGTTTCAGAAGATGGTCTTACCTGGACCTTCTACCTAAGAGAAGGACAAAAGTGGGTTGACCATACAGGAACTCCTGTTGCAGAAGTTACTGCCCATGACTTTGTGTCAGCTGCTAAGTATGTATGCGATCCTAAAAATGAATCTGGAACAGACTACATGATTCTTGACCTTATTGAAGGAGCTGAGGATTACTACTCAACAATTTCTGACTATTATGCTGAACTAGCAGAAGGTGCAGAAATGATTGCTGAAGATGCAGGTGTAGATTTTGGAACAGTTGGAGTTAAGGCCATAGATGATTATACACTAGAGTATACAACTAATGATAACTACCCCTTCTTCCCAACTTGTTTAACCTATGTTTGCTATATGCCAGCTTATGGCCCACTTCTAGATGAACTAGGACTAGACTTTGGAACAGCAGTAGATCGTATGTACTATAACGGTTCCTACATAGTAACCCAATATGAGCCACAGGTTACTAGAGTTTATGAAAAGAACTATTTAAACTGGGATGCTGATAATGTACACATAACAAAACTTGAATATACTTATAACCCAGAAGCTGCTACACTTGCACCAACCATGGTGCTTAGAGGAGAAATAGACTACGCAGAAATCTCTAATAACATAATCGATGAGTGGCTAGAAAACTACAGCGAATATGTTTCTAAGGGAAGAGCAGTACCAGACTACTCCTACTTCTATACCTTTAACTTCCGTCCTGGTAGTGGTAATCCAGAAAGGATTGCAACCTGGGAAGAGAATGGTTGGGAGCCAGAAAATTGGCAAAAGGCAATTTCTAATAATAACTTCCGTCATGCCATCATGAGTGCCTTTGATAGAGACTACTCCATGTATGCATTAGAGCCAGATCCAGAAGTTAGAAAAACTGTAATTCAGCATAGTATTACCCCCATGACTTTTACAGGTGTAGATGGTGTTGACTATGCCCAGCTACCAGCATTTGACAATGTTCACCAATATTTCTATGACCTTGATAAAGCAGCAGAGTACAAGGAAAAAGCTATTGAAGAACTAACAGAAATGGGTGTTACTCTACCAGTAAAGGTTCTTCTATCCTATAGAAGTGATATGTCCGACTGGGAAGAAGAGTGCGTTCTAATTAAGCAGCAGCTTGAATCTGCCCTTGGAACAGACTTTATTGAGTGTGTTCTTTATGGGGGACCAGCTGACTCCTTCCTAACCCAGGTTCGTAGAAATGGTATGTACGGCTTTATGCGTTGTAACTGGGGCGCTGACTATGAAGACCCATCCACATGGGCTCAGCCCTTTGCACTAGATGACAGTATTCGCGAAAGTGATAATGTTGTTCAGGCTAACAGCTATAACGATATGGACTATGTTCTAACTGAAGGAATTGAAAATGATACAACTCCAATTCTTAAGGCCTACTATGAAAAGGTAAATGAGGCCAAGGGTATTGCAGATACAGCTGCAAGATACAAGGCCTTTTCAGAAGCTGAGGCCATGCTAGTAGAAAATGCCTTTGTAGTTCCTTATTTCATTTATCCTGCAAGTTATCAGGCCACAAGAGTTAATCTCTTCGAAGGACAATATGCTCCTTGCGGTGTTTCTAATCTAAGATATAAATATCAAAAACTATATGATGATTTTATAGACATGGATCTATATACTGAGCGCTACGAAGAGTGGTTAGACGAGATGGGTGTCAACTAACATCCAGTAAATTAAGCTTGGGGCTCTTGATATCTCAAGAGCCCTTCTTATTCTAATTTATCAATGAAAGAGGACTAATATGTTCCGATATGTACTAAAAAGGCTTATAAGAGCCTTGGGAACCCTAGCTATAATCCTTACCATTGTGTTTATCCTACTTCGTCAGATGCCCATCGAGGGTTACTTTCCTAATTACGATAAACTAAGCAGGGTTCAAATCGAAAATGGTATGAGACAGATGGGGCTAGACCAGCCCATGCACATCCAAATTTGGAGGATGTTCAAAAATTTATTTAAGGGGGACTTGGGTACTTCCCGGGTTTATAGGAATAATGTGCCTGTTGTGGATATTTTAGCCCCTAAGATTCCCATTTCCTTAAAACTAGGAAGCCTGGCTATTCTTTTGTCCCTGGTTTTAGGATTACCCATGGGTATACTCATGGCCCAGTATCGGGGAGGTTTATTTGACCACTTTGGTACGGCCTTTGTTGTTTTTGTCCAAGCTGTGCCCGCAGCAGTTTACTATCTTTTTATCCAGCTTTATGGAACAACAGCTCTGGGCATAAAGATGCTCTTTGATCCCAGTGACTGGAAGATGTGGGTTTTACCTGTTATTTCCATGAGTCTTGGAAATATTGCCTACTATGCCATGTGGGTTCGGCGCTATATGGTGGATGAATCCTCAAAGGACTATGTCCAACTAGCTAAGATTAAGGGCCTTTCCCAAAGGGAAATCATGGTTAATCACATTTTTAGAAATGCCTTTGTTCCCATGGCCCAATACTTACCCACATCATTTTTAAATACGATTATAGGCTCTATTTATATTGAATCTCTCTATAGTATTCCCGGAATGGGAGGACTTTTAGTTGACGTTATAAAACGCCAGGACAATACCATGGTCCAGTCCATTGTTTTGCTTTTTGCCACTGTAGGTATAATTGGACTTATTTTAGGGGATATAGCCATGGTATTACTTGATCCAAGAATTTCCCTTGAAGCCAAGAAAGGAGGTAGATAATGGCAATTATCAAAAATCCTTCCTTGGAACAAATGGAGGGCTATATAGAGGATAGACTAAGAGAAGAAATGAGCGATGCTGAATTATTTAGCTTTGCTGAGTTTGATGAAAGCCAGGTTGAAAAGACCGGCTATAGCAACTACAGCTACTGGAGGAGTACCTTCCAGAATTTTGCTAAAAATAAGACCGCAATGGTACTATTAAGCATTGTTGCAATTCTAGTAATCTTTACCTTTATTCAGCCCCATTTGCCAAATCAAATAGACCACTTTCAGGTTAATAATAATCCTGAAACGGGCATTCCATATAGAAACCTTCCACCGGGTTCAACTGTAATGCTGGTTGAAGGTAGGGAGCATACCTTTATTTTAGGAACCAACTCAATTGGCCAAGACCTTTGGTCTAGGATTTGGGCAGGTACCAGGACTTCCCTCTTTATTGGAGTCATAGTGGCCCTTATTGAGGCGTCAGTGGGTATAGTTGTAGGTATCCTTTGGGGCTATGTAAGGAAGCTAGATGTATTTTTTACTGAGCTTTACAATGTCCTTGATAACATTCCTGTTACTATAATCCTAATTCTAGTAGCCTATATTCTGCCACCTGGTGTTAGAACCCTAATCATAGCCATGTCCTTAACTGGCTGGATTGGTATGGCTAGGTTTATAAGGAACTTCATTATAATTATTAGGGATAGAGAATACAACTTAGCTTCTCGGTGCCTAGGAACAGGTATACCAAAGGTAATTTTAAAGAACCTGCTTCCCTATCTGGTTTCAATTATTATGCTTAGGGTTGCCCTGTCAATTCCTGCAAATATAGGTTATGAGGTATTTATAACTTACATTGGTTTGGGGCTACCAGCAACTGTAGCTAGTTTAGGTAACCTAATAAATGTGGGTAGACAGATGATGATGTCACCATCTCTAAGATATCAGCTAATCTACCCTACAATAATCCTATCAGTGATTACTATTTCGTTTTATGTTGCGGGTAATGCCTTCTCCGATGCGGCAGATCCCAAGCACCATGTATAGGAGGTGGCTAAATGAATGACAAGATTTTAGAGGTAAGAGACCTCAATGTTAAATTCAGCCTCCGAGGTAAGGAGCTCCACGCTATTAGAAACCTATCAATGGAGCTTTATAAAGGTGAGACCCTGGCTATTGTTGGGGAGTCTGGTTCAGGTAAGTCTGTTTTAAATAAGAACTTTATAGGCCTACTTGATGCCAATGGTTTTATAGATGGTGGAGTGATTGATTATTATGGCATGGCCAGTGGCCAGCCCGTTGATCTAGCTACTTATAAGAGTGAAAAGGACTGGTTAAAGATTAGGGGCAAGGAAATAAGCATGATTCTTCAGGACCCTATGACCAGTTTAAATCCACTTAAAACAGTGGGTCATCAGATAGCAGAAGCCATAAAGCTTCACCAAAATCTGAAGGGAACCGAGCTTAAAAAGGCAGTAGTGGAGCTCTTAGCAGATGTTGGAATTGAAGAGCCCGAAAGAAGATATAGTCAGTATCCCCATGAATTTTCTGGTGGTATGAGGCAGAGGGTGGTTATTGCAATTGCTGTTGCTTGCCAGCCAAAAATTCTTATTTGTGATGAGCCTACTACAGCTTTAGATGTTACTATTCAGGCCCAAATACTTAATCTATTAAAGGACCTAAAAAAGAAATTCTTTTTGACCATCATATTTATAACCCATGACTTGGGAGTGGTGGCAAACGTTGCAGATAGAGTGGCTGTTATGTACGCTGGAGATATAGTTGAGGTAGGCCGAAGTGAAGAGGTATTTTATGATCCAAGGCATCCTTATACCTGGGCTCTACTTAGTTCCCTGCCCCAGCTAGGGGTAAAGGGAGAAGAGCTTTACTCCATCAAAGGAACCCCTCCAAATCTATTTATGCCAGTTGAGGGAGACGCCTTTGCTACTAGAAATCCCCAGGCACTGGAGATTGACCATTTAGCTGAGCCACCCTATTTTCATGTTTCTCCAACCCACAAGGCCAAGACCTGGCTCTTAGATCCTAGAGCGCCCAAGGTTGATCCACCTGAGTATATTAAAAATATTCGGGGAGTAGGGAGGAGGTAGATATGAAGGAAAGAGAAATACTTCTGAGTGTTAAAAATCTAAATGTAGATTTTGGAACTAAGAGAAAACCTTTTAGAGCAGTAAACAATGTCTCCTTTGATATTTATAAGGGAGAGACCTTTGGTCTAGTAGGTGAGTCTGGTTCTGGTAAGACCACCATAGGCAGGGCCATAGTAAGAATAAACCCAGTAAGTGGGGGAGAAATAATTTATAAGGGAGAAAGAATTTCTGGCAAGATTCCCAAGGCCTTAGATAAAAAAGTAATCTCTGAAATCCAGATGATCTTCCAGGACCCTATGAGTAGTCTTAATGAGAGGGCCAAGGTTGACTATATCGTTGCAGAGGGAACCTATAATACAAAGTCACATATATCTAAAATTGAGAGAAAGGACCTTGTAGACCAGGCTCTTTTAGATGTAGGCCTTCTGCCTGATTTTGCATCTAGATTTCCTCATGAGTTTTCTGGAGGCCAGCGCCAAAGGATAGGTATTGCTAGAGCTCTTATTATGGAGCCTGAGTTTATAGTAGCGGATGAGCCTATTAGTGCCCTTGATGTATCAATTAGGGCCCAGGTTCTCAATCTTATGAGTAAGCTACAAAAAGAGAGGGGGCTTACCTATCTGTTTATAGCCCATGACCTTTCGGTAATGAGGTTTATCTCAGATAGAATTGCAGTAATTTCAAAGGGTCAACTTGTAGAACTGGCCCCCAGTGAGGAACTTTTTAAAAATCCCCTCCATCCCTATACAAAGGCTCTCTTATCTGTGGTGCCCCATCCTGACCCAGATAATGAAAAAAATAAGGAAATCTTAATCTACGACCCAAGCTGTCACGATTATGAGAATAATCCACCTAGTTGGCAGGAGATAGGCCCAGGTCACTTCATCCTTGCCAATGATGAGGAGATGGATCAGTATAGGAAGGTGCTAAAGTAAGAATTAGCTTAAGACTTAGCCCAGGTTTTTACAGCCTGGGTTTTTTTCTTGCACCAAATTGGAAGATGCTCTGAAAAGCGGAATAAAAACAAGGTAAGAATTTATAATTGTAGATAAAGAAAAGGGGGTGAAAATGAGAGGATTATATATATTACTAGTGTTTTTATTATCTTCTTGTAGCTGTCAGAGCCAAAGTGTGGTCTCTAATACTAGAGAGCTACCTAGTATAGAAGAAATTGTAGTGGAGGAAAAAGAGGCTAAGAACTATGTGGAAATTCTAATAGAAAGGCCAATTTATAGACCACTATTGAGGAAGAAAAAGATAGAGCAAGACTCAGTGGGTGTAAATAAGCTAGTTGAGCCTATAACGGAAGACGCAAAAGACCAGAAGGAAGTAGAAAAGAAAATAGCAGAGATAGCAGGAGAAAAAACAGAAGAAAATCCAGAGGATCACGAGCTTCCTCTTTCTGAAGAGCAGACTAACAAAAAAGAGCAGCCAGATAATGAGGAAGATATTAAGCAGGATTCTTTTATTTTTCAGCCCTACTATAGTGCAGCTATAGGAAGCCAGGGACTTTTTGATGATGTTGATTCAGCTACAGAAGAAGGCTGGAGGATTTCTGAGATGGAAGCTCCATCGGATTATCTTGGTTTTACACCTGGAGGATGGGAGGTCTATCCAATTTGGTACTATACTTCTCCTACTGATTCAGTTAAGTACTATACCCTTAATTTTTATCCCTAGAAAAGGAGTTAAACATGAAACGTTTCTTGTCAGTCATATTAGTTTTATTATTACTAGTGCCCTATTTTTCTTATGCTGAACAGAATAAGGAGGAAGAGCTGCTTTGTATTAGGCATGTTTTAGAAGTAGAAGGAGAGGCTCATCAGGTGGAGCAACACATAGACTTAGATAAAAATGTGCTTGCAGAAGAACTGATAAATCCAATGGTTTTTTCTGAACTTGATGTAGACTTAGACCAAATAGGACTCAAAGCGCTGGAGTTAGATGGTTTGGAATTAGGTTTAGAACATAACTTGGTAGAAGGTAAACTGTTGGTTATTAAATACGAAAGTAAAGAAGATGGTGATTCTGATAAAGAGTTAGTTCTTATAGCACCTGGAGATTCTCCTGAGCTAGATGATGGGGTAACCAATAAAGGCCTAAAACCAGAATCAGAAGATGAATCTCATCAGGAAGTTCCTTTGGAGGTCATGGAAATACCAAGCTGGACTAGGGCTCGTTATACAATGAATCCCTTAGGTGTTAGTTTTAGAAGTTCACCTAATTCTGTAAATGTAGATGTACATCATATCGATCATAGTGGCAGCTGGGCTTTTTATCATGTATGGGATAAGACTCTGGACCCAATAACTGGAGTAACTTCCACCTTCGCATATTTTGTCTTAGAGGATGGCGGTTACGCCTTTTGCCTAAATCCGGGTAGACTTGCACCTTCTGGCAGTTTGCCAGTGGGGGCTCTGTCTAATTCAGACTTTAGGAGATTTGCTGAAAAACTTGCTACCTTGGCTCTTTCCTCTGGAGGCATCTCTGGTTACTCTTTTGAAGAAAACTATGTTTTCTCCCAAGTCTATCTCTGGCAGGAAATACCCTTTAATGATGGAAGACCAAATAGGTTTCAAGTGGAATTTAGGTACCAGCATTCTCCCTATGAAAAAAACTTGGAAACCTATGAGAGGTTTAATAGCTGGAAGGCAGCTATAGATGGTCTTATGGCAGGTTTAGATCAAATGTCCTTTAATGGGGAAAGCATTGAGCTTGAGGTCGGAAAGGAAATAAAACTCACAGATAAGAATAAGCAGTTGAGCCACTACAACATAAAAAATAATACAAGTGGACTTACTATTAAGGCTGAAGGTTCAGATTTAATAATAAAAGCAGATAGGCCTCTTGAAGCTAAAGTGGAATTTTGGCAGGCTAAGACAGACTACCCTCTTCCTGAGATGAGCTATATTTTACATGGCCCCGATGATAGCTATCAGGACTTAGGGGTCTTTAGAGACCCTTATGTAAATGCGATAAATATAAGGGCTGTAGAAAGTAGCTCGAGAGTAGAGGTAATCAAGAAGAACCAGCTAAATGAGGCAATTGAAGGGGCGAGTTTTGAGCTAGCAGCCGACGAAGGCTTTAAGAATGTATTAGAAGAAATTATAACAGATAAGCAGGGCCAGGCTAGGTCAAAGGAATATAATGTCGACCAGTATAAAAAGCTATTTGTTAGAGAAAAATCTGTTCCCCATCCTTATATTAAAAGTGATGAGGTGAGGCAGATTGATTTAGAGCCTGGTAAAACCCATAGTTTTAGTTTCATAAATAGTTTTAAACCCGCTAGAGTAAAGGTAGTGAAAAAAGATCAAGAGGGAAGGCCGGTAGAGGGGGCAGTTTTTGAGCTTTCCTCCAGTCAAGATTTCAAAACAATTTTGGCAGAAGCAAAAAGCTCAAAAGAAGGTGAGCTGGTTTTTAGTGACCTAGATATCATAAAGAATAAAACAGTGTATTTAAGGGAGAAAGATGTACCAGAGCCCTATACTATTGATGGAACCATTCATATACTAGAACTTGAAGCGGGCAAAGAGCTTGTAAAGGAACTAATTAATAAATCCAAAGAGGTAGAGCTCACAAAGACTGATATAGTAACAGGGTTACCCGTAGCGGGGGCAATTATCGAGCTGACAGATGAAAAAGGGGAGTCAAAAGAGTATAAAACGTCTTCTTCTGGCCAAGTAATAATTAAGGGTATTTCCTCAGGTAGCTATAGGTTTAGAGAAATTCTGGCACCTAGAGGCTATATTCTAAATGAAGAGAGTTTCACTTTTACTGTGGATCAAGCAGGCAAGGTGGAGGGGGTCACAGATTTTACTAATGAGCCAACAAGGTTAAAGGTTTTAAAAAAAGACGAAGAGGGCAAGGGCCTAGAAGGGGCTGGATTTTATATCTTTTTTGAGAGTGGAGAGAAGTTGCGGGCCAGCCAGGTAGATAAGGGCTACTATTTTGCGGATTTTGAGGGAGAAGAAGAGGTGTTTTTTACTGACTCTTCTGGTAGGTTTTTTATAGACTATCTAACACAAGGCACTTATTTAATTAAGGAGTTTTCTGCTCCTAAAGGCTATATCCTTGAAGGTGAAGCCCAGACTATTATAGTTGATGAAAATGGTGGCATAGACAAGGATCTGCTATTTACCAACAAGCCCACAAGAGTCGTGCTTAATAAGACAGACCTAGTAACTGGCCAGCCAGTAGCAGGGGCTAAGATTATAGTAATGGGAAAAGACTATAAGGCTGAGTACTTAACAGATGATGAGGGAAAAGTAGAAATCTTTGGTCTTGAACCAGGTAATTATACTTTTAAGGAGGAGCTGGCTCCTTTAGGCTATCTTTTAAATGATGACTCCTTTGAATTTACTTTATATGCTGATGGTAGAGTGGAGGGTTTTACAGATTTTACCAATGAGCCAACTAGGCTAAAGATTATAAAAAAAGATAGGCAAAGCAGTGGGACTTTAGAAGGGGCGAGCTTTGAAATTTTTTCACTTGAAGCTAATCAGCAGATGCTGGTGAGCTTTGATGAGGAAACTGGCAGGTATTTAGCATCAAGTCAGGGGCAAGAGCTAATGCATACTGATGAGAAAGGGGAGATAATTTTAGACTACCTACCTCTAGGAAAGTATCTCCTTGTTGAAAAAATACCACCTAGTGGATATATCCTTGAGAATTTAGAAGCCAGGTCTTATGAGATAGAAATAGGAGAAACTTCTGGCATTGAGGTAGAAGGACTAGAAATTTATAACGATATAACTAGAGTTATTCTTAAAAAAATTGATAATTTGACCATGCAGGCCTTGAGCGGCGCAAAAATTCAGATTGAAGGAGCTGATTATAAGGAGGCATTTACCAGTGATGAAAAGGGTGAGATAGTAGTTGAGGGTTTGGTTCCTGGTTCATATAGCTATAAGGAGATTGAGGCACCTAAGGGATATACACTTAACAGGGATGAGCTGAGTTTTATTCTTACTGAGGACGGGCTGGTAAATGGCATTATTGAGCTTAAGAATATACCAACAAAGCTATTAGTCAAGAAAACTGGAGATGGTAAAAAACCACTTGAAGGAGTAGTTTTTCAAATTATCGATGATAAGGATAGGCCAATTAAAGCGAATTTTGATGAAGCCAGGGGTATTTATGTGGCTAGTGACAAGGGTAAACTCAATAGCTTTAAGACTGATGAGAAAGGGGAATTTACTTTACTTTATCTAGCTAAGGGCAGCTACACAATTAAGGAGATTTTAGTGCCCACTGGTTACATTGCCATGGAGGATTTGAAGTTTAGTTTAGAAGATGAGCCTATTGAACTAAAGCTTGTTAATGAAAAAGAGCTACCTAAAACAGGTCAAGCTGGGGCTAGTTATCTTCTTTTATTGGGTCTTGCATTACTAGTGTTAGCAAAAAAGCTAGTCTTTAAGTTCTAGGAAATGTTCCAAACAAAGTTTACCAAATAAACCTCCTGCCTTAGATGGAGAAATTTTAGGATTAGTTAATAGAAGAAGGCTACGACTAGGTAGAGGTCTATCGATTTCTATGGGTCTTAGTCCTTCTTTTTTTATTAGGTGTCCATGGCTAAAACCTACTCCAAAACCAATCTTGACTAGGTCAATTAGAAGGTCGATACTGATGACTTGAACCTCTGGGTTGAACTTGAGCCTTTCTTTTCTAAATAGGTCATCTAGCAGTTGGCGGGTAGAGGTCTTGGTGGTAAGACTGACCATGGGATAGTTAGCTAGTTCTTTGAGGCTGATTTTGCCTTGGGGTAGGGGTAGGCTTTCTGATGAGAAAAACTGTTCTTCAAGATCTAGAAGGGCCAGAGCCTTAAGGTTTGAGAAGTCGCCTTCCTTGCCATTTACAAAGCCCAGGTCAATTTGTCCCTCTTCAACCATACTCACAACTAGAGGTGAGGGCTGGTTTATAAGGTTAATATGTATTTGTGGGTACTTAAGTTTGTATTTTTCTAGGACCTCAATTAGGTAGTGCCTGCAGATAGTATCACTAGCCCCAATAGTTAGGCTTCCCTTTTCTGCAAACCTGTATTCTTTCATTAGTTTTTCTGCTTCCTTAAGGGTGTTAAAAACCTGGTCAAGTTCCTTAAATAAAACCCTACCTTCTTCTGTTAGCTGGACTCTCTTACCCCTGCGAAGAAAAAGCTCTATTCCTAGATTATTTTCAAGTTTTTTAACTGATTGTGAAATAGAAGACTGTGTAACAAATAATTCCTCCGCAGCTCTTGTAAAGTTTTCAAAACGGGCTGCCATATAAAAAATTCTATAGAATTCCAAGTTTTCCATATTAGCTCTCCTTATTAAGAGTATTAATAAATACAATTGTAATTATATATCAAAGTAGTTTAAAATGTAACTAGGAGGATGTGTATGAAAAGAATATATATTGAGAAAAAGCCTGAATTTCGCTCTGTTAACGAGCAAATCAAGAGGGAAATAAAGGCCCTTTATAACCTAGAACTTGAAGATCTAAGGATCGTAAATCTTTTCTATAGACCCCGGGAATTTGGCCAGGATCTTTTATCTAGTCTTTTTGCTGATGCCAGCCTTGAAGTTACAAGTGGGGAGTTTGAAATCCCCCAGGACTACAGAGCTCTAAGAACCGAATTTCAACCAGGTCAGTTTGATCAAAAGCTTACTTGGACCAAGGAACTTCTTAAACTAATAGGCGAAGATGATGAAATCTACTCCTCTAAAATATATCTTTTTAAGGGACTTCCAGAAGATAAGTGGGAAGCAGTTAGGGGCTTTTTTGTTAATCCAGTTGAGAGTTATGAAAGAGCACTGGAGGATTTTTCCCCTGCCAAAACTAGAGAGGATGGGGATATTGGTTATCAGGCTCAGGATGATATATTTGAGCTTGATAGTCACGACTTTTGCCAGGCTTATAATCTAGCCATGGATGCTGCAGACCTTGAGCTTATTAAAGCCTACTTTAAAGAGGAAGGCAGAGCTCCCATGTATAGTGAGCTTAGACTTCTTGATACATACTGGTCCGACCACTGCAGGCATACAACCTTTAATACTGAACTAACAGAAATTGATTTTTCTGATAATAAGATTACTGAAGCTCAGGAGGTCTTTGACTTCTATGAGAACAATAGGGGACTTTATACCAGTAAGCCTAGGAGCCTAATGGACCTTGCTGTTTTTTCTATAAGAAAGGAAAAGGCAGCTGGAAACCTAAAAGACCTTGAGGAAAGTGAAGAAATAAACTCCTGTAGTATTGAAAGGCGCTTTGGTGATGAGGACTATTTGGTTATGTTTAAGAACGAGACTCATAACCACCCAACAGAAATTGAGCCCTATGGTGGAGCAGCAACCTGCTTAGGCGGTTGTATTAGAGACCCACTTTCAGGCAGGAGCTATGTTTACCAGGCCATGAGGGTCACTGGAGCAAGAAACCCCATGGATACAAGTGTACTACCAGGAAAACTGCCCCAGCAGATAATCACTAAAAGGGCAGCTCAGGGCTATGCTTCATATGGTAACCAGATAGGACTAGCTTCAGGCCACGTTAAGGAGTACTACCATCCAGGCTTTGAAGCCAAGAGGATGGAAGCAGGCTTTGTAATTGCCTCTGCTAAAAGAAGCCATGTAGTTAGAGGAAATCCCAAGAAGGGAGACCTACTCCTTCTCTTAGGAGGGGCTACAGGCAGGGATGGGATTGGTGGAGCCTCGGGTTCATCAAAGAGCCATCAGGAAGATGTAGCCAGTGGAGCAGCCAGTGAGGTGCAAAAAGGAAATGCTCCTGAGGAAAGAAAGATCCAAAGACTATTTAGGGTGGAGGAAATTGGCCCTAGGATAGTTCGTTGCAATGACCTGGGGGCTGGAGGCATAAGTGTAGCCTTTGGTGAAATTGCTCCAGGCCTAGAAATAGATATAAAAGAAGTACCAGTTAAGTATCCTGAAATTTATCCATGGGAAATCCTTCTTAGCGAATCCCAGGAAAGAATGGCAGTAGTAATTGATAGTGGGGATTTGGAACTCTTTAAAAAGTATGCCAGGGTAGAAGGTGTTCCCCTAACAGTTATAGGAGAGGTTACAGATCAGAACCGCTTTGTTGTTAAGTATGATGGCAAGGTGCTGGTTGATATAGATAGGGACTTTATTGAAAGGGCGGGAGCTAAAAGAACTGCCAGTATCAAGGTTGAAGGAATTAATCTTGATGCCTATCCCTATAATAATGAAATAGAAAACTATGAACTTAGGAGTGCTTCTCAGCAGGGACTAGTTGAGATGTTTGACTCAAGTGTTGGTGGCCTTAATGTTCTAAGCCCTTATGGTGGCTGTAGGCGTAAGAGTTTTGTTGATGGCATGGTTTCTAGGCTTCCAGGCCTTGATACCGATGATGTGACTATAGCAACTCAAGGCTATGACCCCTATCTAGCCCAGTGGAGCCCCTTCCACGGTGCTCAGATGGCGGTAGTCCAGTCCATGGCTAAAAACCTAGTGCTAGGTGGGGACATCAAGGGTCAGAGGATGACCTTTCAGGAATACTTTGAGGCCCTTGGAAGTAATCCTAGCAAATGGGCTAAGCCCTTTATGGCCCTCCTTGGAGCCAATAGCGTCCTTCATCACTTTAACCTAGCCTCTATTGGTGGTAAGGATTCCATGAGTGGCAGCTTCTACTGGGAGGAGGGCGAGGTCCATGTACCTCCAAGCCTAATCTCCTTTGCTGTTAACACTGGTAAGGAGGCTGATGTAAGGTCTAGTGACTTTAAAAAGGCTGGAAGTGAGCTATATTTATATGAAGTAAAACTAAATGATAATAAGACTATTGACCTTGACAGTGCTGAGGCAGCCTTTGAGGGCTATCTAATGGATAGGGATAAGGTCCTTTCAGCTTCAGTGGTTACTTTAAGTCTAAGAGACACCGTTGAAAATGGATGTTTTGGAAACGCTTTAGGAGCAGAGCTCTTTGAAGATGGTTCACCCTTAGGATCAATTTTAGTTGAAGTTGAGGAAGGGGTGGAATTAAATGGAGCTAGACTTGTAGGCAGGGTAACTGGAGGAGAAAAGATCCTAGTTGAAGGTAAAGACTACTCTTTGGCTCAGCTTCTAAGTAGGAAGGAAGACTACCTAAATCCTGTTTTTGAAATATCAAATCCACTTGTAAGTGATAAAAGCTTTGTTAAGACCGATGAGACTGAGTCTAGTAAAAAGGGCGATCTTAAGGTCCTAATCCCTATCTTCCCAGGAACCTGTGGTGAAGACGAACTAGTTAAGAGCTTTGAAAAAGCCGGTGCAGTGGTTGAAAGCTGGGTCTTTACTACAAAAGACCTCGCAGCTTCTTTTGCAGGTCTTGCTAAGAAGCTTGATGAGGCAGACCTTCTTGCCTTGGCTGGTGGCTTTTCTGCCTTAGATGAGCCAGAAGGCGCTGCTAAGTATATGGAGCTAGTCTTTAGAAATGAGCAAGTTCAAGCAGCCTTTAATAGACTTATTGATAGAAAGGGCTATGTCCTAGGCCTTGGTAATGGTTTCCAGGCCCTGGTAAAACTAGGTGTATTTTATAACTCAAAGATTGAGGCTCCAGAAAAGGTGACCATGGGCTTTGCCTATAACCCTCTAGGAAGACATCAGTCCCAGATGGTTTTAACTAGGGCTATGACTAGCACCAGTCCCTGGTTATCAAGAACCGAAGATAAGGATTACTGGACCCTGATTTCCCAGGGAGAGACATGTTTTTATATGTCTAAGAAGGACAGGGAGCTTCTTGAAAAAAGAGGACAAATTGCAACAGTTTATGTGGAGAATCCAACGGGATCTCAGATGGATATAGAGGGACTTGTCAGCCCCTGCGGCCAGATTTTTGGTAGACTTGGGCATGATGAAAGACTAGGCTCTGGCCTTTATGCCAATGTATCAGATGGAAGGTCCATGGAGATCTTTAAATCAGTTGTAGAAAATGCTAGGAGGTAGCTATGAAGGTTGGAATAATTATGGGTTCAAAGTCGGATCTACCTGTGGTGGAAAAGGCTTCACAGTTACTAGATAGATTTGGTGTTGAAAACACGATGAGAATACTCAGTGCCCACAGAACCCTTGATGCAGCCCTTGACTTTGTTGGAGGGGCAGAGGAAGAGGGCTATGGTGTCATCATAGCCGCTGCAGGTAAGGCAGCCCATCTGCCTGGTGTTTTGGCTGCTGCTACAAACCTTCCAGTAATTGGGATTCCCATGAAGACTTCAATGATGGGAGGTATGGATTCTGTGCTTAGTATCCTGCAAATGCCAGCAGGGATACCAGTAGCCACTGTGGGAGTTGATGCAGCAGAGAATGCTGCCCTATTAGCTTTAAGAATCCTTGCACTTACCGATAAGGAACTAGCCTCATCTTATAGGGACTATGTTGAAGAAATGAAGGAAAAGGTCCTTAAAGATGATGAAGAATTGGTAGGCAGAAATGTTTGATATTTTAGATAAACTTCATGAGGAGTGCGGCTTAGTTGGGATCTATTCTGAAAACTACCAGCATCTGGGGCCAGAGATAGCCGACGCCCTGATTAGCCTCCAGCACAGAGGCCAGGAAAGCGCTGGTATAGCCGTAGCCCATGAAGGGGTAATGATGCACTATAAAAACATAGGCCTTGTAAGGGATGTTTTTAATGAAGAAAATCTCAGGCCTTTTAATGGAAATATTGGCATAGGCCACTGTAGGTATTCTACAGTGGGAAGTGTTGAAAGGAGAAATGCCCAGCCTCTAGTTGTAGAATTTAAGGCTGGCACAATGGCGCTTGGCCACAATGGTAATCTTATTAATGCTGTAGAGATAAGGGAAAACCTTATAGACCAAGGCTTCTCCTTTACATCAACTAGCGATAGCGAGATTATCATTAAACTGATTGCCATCCATTATAAGGGTAGCCCTTTAGAGGCAATAAAAAAAGCTCTTTGTCAAGTTAAGGGAGGTTTTGCCCTGGTCCTTATTGTAGAAGGAAAGCTTTATGGAGCTAGAGATTCTAATGGACTAAGGCCCCTTGTCCTTGGTCAAAAAGATAATGGCGACTATGTGATTGCCAGCGAAACCTGTGCTCTTGATATTCTAGAAGCCAAATTTATTAGGGAGGTTGATAAGGGGGAGATTGTTGAAATTGATGGCAGTGGCTATAGCTCCCATTATTTTGATGATTCAAAACCCATGAAGCTGTGTAGCTTTGAATTTGTCTACTTTTCCAGGCCTGATAGTGACCTAATGGGTAAGAGCGTCTATGAAGCCAGGGTAGAATTTGGAAGGATCCTAGCTAGAAAAGATAGTGAGAAGTATGATTTTGTGGCAGCAGTTCCAGAAAGTGGAGTTCCTGCAGCCATCGGCTATGCTAAGGAATCGGGAACCACCTACTCCATGGTCTTTATTAAGAACAAGTATATTGGAAGAACCTTTATCAATCCAACTCAGGAGGATAGGGAAAGGGCCTTAAGGCTCAAGCTGGCTGTTCTTAAAAACAATATTAAGGGTAAGCGGATTGTGGTGGTGGATGACTCTATTATTAGGGGGACTACTCTTAGGTCTATTGTCCATGATCTTAAAAGGGCTGGTGCCAAGGAGGTCCATGTTAGAATTGGCTGTCCCCCAGTAGCCTATTCATGCTTTTTTGGAATTGATACTCCAAGCAAGAAATCTTTAATTTCTGCCAACATGAGTGAAGAGGAGATTGGAGAGTATATCGGAGCAGACAGTCTTAAGTTTTTAACTCCAGAAGATGTTACTGAGGCTCTGGGATTACCAGAAGAGGACCTATGTAGGGCCTGCTTTACTGGAGATTATCCCATGGAAGTGCCCAAGACTCACAATAAGTATGTCTTTGAGAAATACTAGGAGGAGAAGGGTTTATGAAGATTAGTTACAAGGATGCAGGAGTAGATGTTGATAGGGGCCAGGAAGCGGTAAAGGAAATGAAGGCCTATGTAGAGGCTACCCAGGGCCCTGAGGTTCTTACTGAGCTTGGCACCTTTGCAGGACTCTACCAGCTACCTGGTGGTATGGAGGAGCCAGTATTAGTCTCTGGTACTGATGGGGTGGGAACCAAGATTCTTATGGCGAAAAAGCTTGGTTACACAGAAAATATCGGTCAAGACCTGGTTGCCATGTGTGTAAATGACATTCTATGTCATGGTGCAAGACCGCTTTTCTTTCTTGACTATTTAGCCTCAGCAAGACTTGAACCCAAGGAAGTTGCAGAGGTGGTCAGGTCCATAGCCAAGGCCTGTGGCCAGGTGGGCTGTGCTCTTATAGGGGGCGAGACTGCCGAAATGCCAGGTATGTATCAGCCAGGTGATATGGATATGGCGGGCTTTTGTGTTGGAGTCCAGGATAAGAAGAAGCTTATTACTGGTAAGGACATAGAGGAGGGGGATCTTATTGTAGGTCTAGCCTCAAGTGGTTTTCATTCAAATGGCTACTCATTATTAAGAAAAATCTACCTAGAGCACTATCCCCAGTATCTTGAAAGGTTTGCAAAGGAGCTTTGTGAGCCCACAACCCTCTATGTTAAGCCTGTACTTAAGCTGATTGAAGAGGTAAATGTACTGGGAATTAGTCATATTACTGGGGGCGGTTTTCATGAAAATATCCCCAGGGTCCTACCTAAGGGGCTGGGTTTTGAAGTTGATACTAGGAGTTGGCCCAGAAGTGAACTGATTGAACTTACAGCTGAGCTGACAGGTCTTGAAATAGATGAGCTTTATAATACCTTTAACATGGGTATTGGCATGGTGGTTATTGTTAAAGAAAAAGATTTAGATAGGACTATTGAAGTTTTAAAAAGCCAAGGACTTGACTCCTGGAAGATAGGCAGGGTAATTGGTGAAGATAAGGGAATAATAAAATGAAGATAGTGGTATTTGCTTCGGGAAGTGGCTCTACCTTTGACTATCTTGCAAGAAATAAGAAGGGCTATGAGATAATAGCCCTATTTTGCAATAATAGAGAAGCAGGAGTCCTAGAGCTGGCTAGAAAGCATGGGGTACCTCAGGTATTTGTAGACAAGGATGGAGGCTGGAAGGCCAAGCTTTTAGAACTTAACCCTGATTTTATCCTACTAGCAGGCTATTTAAAGATTGTTCCTCAGGAGATAGTTGAGGCCTTTAAGGACAGGATTTTAAATGTCCATCCCTCACTTCTCCCTAAATATGGTGGGAAGTACTATTATGGTGATAGGGTTCATAGGGCAGTACTAGAAGCTGGAGAAAAGGAAACAGGGTCTACCATCCATCTTGTTGATGGAGGAATTGATACCGGGAAAATCCTAGGCCAGGTTAGAGTACCTGTTTATGAGGATGATACAGTAGATAGCCTGGCTGCCAGAGTTCAAGCAGCTGAGAAGCCCTTATATCTAGAAGAGTTTTTACGTTATGGAGGTATTAAATGCGAGCCTTAATAAGTGTTTTTGACAAGAGTGGTCTTGATAGGTTGGTTCCAGCCTTGGAAAATAAAGGTTATGAGCTAATAAGTACAGGTGGCAGTTATAAATACATAAAAGAGTTGGGATTTGATGTGATTGAGGTAGCTGAGGTTACTGGGGCCCCAGAAATTCTAGGGGGCAGGGTTAAGACCCTTCATCCCAAGGTCCATGGCGGTATTCTTGCCATGAGAAATGAGGACCATTTAGGCCAGCTTAAAGAGCAGGGCATAAGTGAAATTGACCTAGTGGTTTGCAATCTCTATCCATTTTTTGAAAAGGTTAAAGAGCCCCTTTCCTTTGAGGAGCTTATAGAATTTATAGATATTGGTGGCCCAACCATGCTTAGGGCAGCAGCAAAAAACCATGCCTATGTGGCAGTACTCTCAAATGTTGACCAGTATGATGAATTTATTAAAAGGCTGGAAGAGGAGAGACTTGATGCTGATTACAAAAGAAGGCTAGCAGGTGAGGTTTTTAGTCTAACTGCCAGCTACGATGCTGCCATTGCAAAGTTTATGGTTAATGAGGACTTTCCCCAGGAGCTAGTTCTGAGTTTTGAAAAGGTTAGTGAGCTTAGATATGGCGAAAATCCCCATCAAAGGGCTGCTTTCTATGCAGAGCCTTCCCAGGGAGGCTTCCTAACTAAGGTGGATGTGCTCTGGGGTAAAGAGCTATCCTATAATAATTATAGGGATATGGAAATTGCTTGGGAGCTTTCCCAGGAGTTTGAAGAAATCTGTGCTGTGGCAGTTAAGCATAATACTCCTTGTGGGGTTGCCCTGGGAAGCAGTGTTTATGAGGCCTATAAAAAAGCCCATGACTGTGACCCAGTATCAGTCTTTGGTGGGATTGTAGCCCTTAACCATGAGGTAGATGGTAAAACTGCTGAGCTTATGAATGAAACCTTCTTAGAAATAGTTATGGCTCCTTCCTTTAGCCAGGAGGCTATGGAAGAGTTACAAAAGAAGAAGAATCTAAGGATAGTCAGGGTAAATCCAGCAGAAGAAAGCAAGTTTTCTCATATGACTCTAGGTGGGGGATTATTAGTCCAGGATAAGGACCATGCCTTTTCTAAAGATTTAAAAGTGGTAACAAAAAAGCAGCCAAGTGCTGAAGAAATGGATGAGCTTCTCTTTGCCATGAAGGTAGTTAAATATGTTAAGAGCAATGCCATTGTGGTTAGCCAGGATAAAGCTGCTAGAGGTATAGGTGGAGGAAGTGTAAACAGGATTGATGCTGCTAGGTACGCTTTAGATAGGGCCCCTGGTGCTAAGGTTCTTGCATCCGACGCCTTCTTCCCCTTTAGTGATGTGGCTGAGCTAGCCGCTGAGAGAGGCATTGAGGCCATTATCCAGCCAGGTGGTTCTATGAGAGATGAGGATAGCATTGAGGTTTGTAACCAGAAGGATATGACCATGGTCTTTACATCTATGCGCCACTTTAAACACTAGAAGGAGGCTTTATGAATATTCTTATAGTTGGTTCAGGATCCAGGGAACATGCCCTGCTTTATAGCCTGCAAAAGGATCATCCCCATCATAATTACTACGGCTATCCGGGTAACCCTGGTATGAAGATACCCTCTATTGGTAATGAGGAGTTTCATAGGAGAAACTGGGACCTTGTAATCATTGGGCCAGAGGCTCCACTGGTAGATGGAATGGCAGATGAGCTAAGAAAGAATAGCATTCCTGTTTTTGGACCAGGGGCTCAGGGAGCTCAGCTTGAAGGTAGTAAGGCCTATAGCAAAAAATTTATGGACAAATATGGTATTCCCACTGCTAAGTTTAAGGAGACTAGTGACTATAGAGAAGCACTTGACTTTCTAGATAACTTTGAAGCACTACCTGTTATCAAGGCCGATGGCCTGGCTGCAGGTAAGGGTGTTTTTATACCTGAAACAAAGGAAGAGGCCATGGAAGTCCTCCAGTCCCTTCTACTGGGCCATGCTTTAGGAGCATCTGGCTCAAAACTCGTATTAGAAGAGAGACTAGAAGGGCCTGAAATCAGTTTCTTTTATCTAGTTAATAAAAAAGGTTATGAATACCTAGGTTCTGCTAGAGACCATAAGAGGGCCTATGATGGAGATAAGGGTCCAAATACTGGGGGCATGGGAACCTATTCTCCTGTTCCTGATGTAAGTGACAGGGATTTAAAGGAAATAGAAGAAATAATGGAGAAAACCTACCAGGGAATTCTCGAAGAAGATATGGACTATAGAGGGGTGGTTTTCATAGGCTGCATGAGAACGGCTGAAGGCCTAAAGGTCCTAGAGTATAATGTTAGATTTGGGGACCCAGAAACCCAGGTTCTTATGGCCAGATTTGAAAGTGATTTTTTTGAACTGGCCTTGGCAGTAGCTAACAATCAGGATCTTCCTCCTGTTAAGTTAAGGCAGGAAGTGGCTCTTTGTGTGGTTCTGGCTTCAAAGGGCTATCCGGGAGAACTACTAACTGGCCAAACTATTAGTCTTTCTAGCCTGGATGAGGGCATCCTGCTCTTTTCTGGAGGAACCAGTAGCCGTGATGGCCAGCTTGTAAACTCAGGAGGTAGGGTATTTTCCATGGTGGGCCTAGCTGAAAGTTTTACAGAGGCCAGGAAAAAAGTCTATAACAATATAAACAAAGTAAGCTTTGAAGGTGTTTGGTACAGAAAGGACATAGGGGAGAATCTTCCTTAGACCTTGATTAGATAGGCAGCTTTCCTTTATAATTAGGGTGCTGCCTATTAATTTTACTAAAAACAGTTAAGGAGCTTTGATGAAAAATATTGCACTATATTTAACTCCCAAGATAAATGTTGTTTTTGAGTATGCTGATGCTAGTATGCGCCAACTTTTTGAAAAAATGAGAAATCATAGCTATACTTCAATTCCTATACTGGATGAGAAGGGTCATTACTTTGGAACAATAACTGAGGGAGATATCCTTAGAAGAATAAGTCAAAAGGACTATTTCTCCTTCAAAGAAATGGAGAATATTTTGGTAAGGGATATTATTACTAACCGACTCTATTCTCCTGTATCGATAGATGCAGATTTTGAAGACCTGCTAAACGTTATAGTCCATCAAAACTATGTGCCTGTGGTGGATGATCAGGGGGTCTTTATTGGAATTGTCACCCGGGGTGCAGTCCTGTCCAATCTGCCGGGCCTTTAAAAATAAACACTATTTACCTAAGGGGGTCTAATGTTTAGTGGCGACCTATTAAGAAGGTATTTTAGATATTTTGTCCTCATCGTCTCAATAATTGTTGTGGTGATGGGGTTTTTCTGGTTGAACTTTTTATATACTAGGCACCAGAGGGAACTAACCAGCATAGAAGAGAGCACTGCTATTTATTTGCAGGAAGAAGCAAGAAATCAAGCAAGGCTGCTTGAACAATGGGGTGAGGAGATAAAGGCCAACCAGCTTATAGCCCTTGAAGACCTTCTAGTTCAGCAGGCCAGCCTCTTAAAAGCTGGTGTTTATGATATTTTCACTGCCCATGGAGCTCAAGGGGAGAATAGGGCAGATTTAGAGAGGCTAATTTCTAATCTTAGCTTATCTGGTGATTTAAAGATTCAATTAGTGGTTGGCGAGCTTTCATTAGGAGTGCCCCTGGAAATAGGTGAAGATTTAGCTGAAGGTAATAATTATTTAGAAGATAAGATAGTTAATTATGGCCATGTAACTAGCCCTGATTATTATTTTTGGATTCAGGCTAATCCACAAGAGTATGTAAACCAGAAGATTGAAGGTAGTTTTAGGGATTTTGCCCTTTGGGATGATGATATATACCTTAAGGATAGTAGGGGCAAGTTAATCTTACCAATTGGGGGTTATCATGATGAAGAAGGCTTCTACTTTGAAGAGTTTAACGATTATACAGGTTACAGCTACGGCTATTTCATATCTAAATCTGCTCTAAGCCAGGCAATAGATAATAGAAAGGACCTTTTTGAGAGTTTTTTGAGGAGCCACGTTGTTGAGATAGTAGGATTTCTAATAATTTTTATAGTTACAACTTTTGTAATTTACCGTCGTGGGCTCCAGCTCATTGAAGGTTATTATACCAGGCTAAATGATGAAATCCTAGATGCTTTTAGAAATGAACTTTCTCTTAGTCAAAGCCCTAATTTCCAGCATTTTGCCTTGGGAGATTCCTTTGACTCAATCATTAGAGAATCAAGACTAAGGAGCCAGGACTATGAAGAAAAAATAGACAAGCTAAGTAAGGAATTAAAAAAGAATAAGCTTGATAGGCTCCTTCTTGAAAGAAAAATCATGAGATTATCTGAGCTGCCCTTTACCAAGGAAATCCTTCATAATTACAGCTTGGAAAACTTTTCACCGAGGGATTTAATTGAACTTATCCATCGTAAAATAGACCCAGATATGAGTATTGAAATCCTAGGCTCAAAAGAGATAATAAGAAGTGATCTTGGCCTCTTCTCAGGTCTTGTTGAGGAGATTTTTAAGCTTTCCCGTGATGAAAATAGAAATTATAGTATTAGGATAGTAAGGGATGGAGGCCAGATGCTGATCTACTTTACCCTAAAGGGAATGGATGGAATTGAAGATGATAAGATGCAGGAGCTTAAGAACAGGGCCAAGCTTCTTGATGGAGTGTTTTTACGCCACCAACTAGAGGCTGATACCCTTCATTTGGTTCTTTCCCTGAATGATATTAGAAATGAGGAAGTATGATGATGGATGGACTTAACCCCCAGCAAAAAAAAGCTGTAGAGGCTCAGGCTGGTCCCCTTTTAATTATGGCTGGTGCTGGTTCGGGTAAGACTAGAACCCTAACAACAAGGATAGCCCACCTGATTGATAGGGGGGTGGGGGCCTGGAGAATCCTAGCTATAACCTTTACCAATAAGGCTGCTAGAGAGATGGCGGAAAGACTTGAAGAGCTAGTTGGTGACGAGGCTGGTTCTTTATGGGTTGGGACCTTTCATGGTATAGCCCTAAGAATAATTAGGGCCTATCCTGAAAAGCTGGGCTATGACAGGGATTTTGTTATCTACGATTCTTCAGACCAAAGGACCCTTCTTAATAGATGCTTAAAAGAACTGGATATGGATCCTAAGAGATATCCAGTAAAAATGGTCAGGAGTCTAATAGGTCAGGCTAAAAGCAGGATGCTAAGGCTTAGTGAATATAAGGACCATTTGGATGAGGATCTTTGGGATCTCTTTTTACTTTATGAAAGAAGGCTCAAAGAGTATGGAGCTCTGGATTTTGATAACATCCTTTTTAAACTAGTTGAGCTCTTTGAGGAGAATGAAGATATAAGGCAAAAGTATGAAAATCGTTTTCATGAGGTCTTAGTAGATGAGTACCAGGATACAAATAGAATCCAGTATCACATAGTTCATCTGCTGACAAAAGCCAAGAAAAATCTTGTTGTTGTAGGTGATATAGACCAGTCTATTTATGGCTGGCGGGGAGCAGATATAAGAAATATCGTTGACTTCAAAATGGATTTTCCTGGGGCTGAAATCATTACTCTTGAACAAAATTATAGGTCGACTAAAAGAATTCTTGAAGCTGCCAATGCGCTTATTGACTATAATAAGGATAGGCCAAATAAAAACCTATGGACGGATCTTGAAGTCGGTGACAAGATTAAGATATATAACGCAAGAAATGAACATGATGAAGCTGACTATGTAGTAAGATCCATTGAAGAGGACTTAAGAAGGGGCATATCTCCTGAAGAAATAGCAGTTCTTTATAGGACCCACTCTCTAAGTAGTGCCTTTGAGAATGCCCTGGTTACAGCAGGAATCCACTACCAGGTCTATGGTGGCCAGCAGTTTTATGAAAGAAGAGAGATTAAAGATGTTCTTTCATATCTTAGAGTTCTAGTTAACCCCAGGGATGAAATATCCTTTTTAAGGGCCATGGGAATCCCTAAAAGAGGCCTGGGAGAAGCAAGTATTGAAAAGCTGACCAGTTACTCAAGACAGTATGGTCTTAGCCTCTATGAAGGTGCTATAAAAGGCCTGGAGGAGGAAGTTTTTTCCGCAAGGATAGCAAATCCACTTAAGGAATTTATGAAGTTATTAGAAGAAGCTAGAGTAAATATTGAAGACTCTGACCCGTATCTTCTGGGTATGGATCTGCTGGAAGCTTCTGGTTATATAGGAATGCTTAAGGAAAGTAAGCTGGTCGAAGACCAGGCAAGACTTGAAAACATCCAGGAACTATTTAATGACATTGCCTCCTTCTATGCTAGAGGCGAGGGGGGCTTAGAGGACTACCTATTAAACGTTGCCCTTATGACAGATATGGACCAGGAAGATAAGGGCCAGCCTGTTATGCTAATGACTCTGCACTCAGCCAAGGGCCTTGAATTTACCTCGGTTTATCTAGTAGGTATGGATGAAGATATCTTCCCTAGTTATCTAAGCCTTGAAAGTGATGATTTAGAGGAGGAGAGAAGACTCTGTTATGTGGCAATAACAAGGGCTATGAAAAAATTAGTCCTTACTAGGGCTGATACCAGGTTTAGATTTGGCCAGCCCAAGTGGATGGAGGCTTCAAGGTTTATCGATGAGATTCCCCAGGACCTTCTCTACTTTGAAGGAAAGAAGAAGGGTTCAGCCTTTCAGAGAACCATTCCCTTTGGTTCTGAGAAGAAATCCGCTGGGAGTTTTAGTCCAGGAGAGCGGGTCTATCACAAGGTGTTTGGCTCTGGGGTAGTAGTGGGCCTCGAAAAGGATAGCAAGAAAATCAAGGTAGCCTTTGAAAAGGCTGGAATAAAGGAGCTCCACTTAGACTATGCTCCTCTGAGGAAGGAATAATGACCAGAGAAAAATACCTGGAGCTTCTTAGTCAGCTAAAGCACCATAGTCATCTCTACTATGTACTTGATAGCCCTGAGATAAGCGACTATGACTATGACATGCTTTATAAGAAGGTTGAAGAAATAGAAAGAAAATATCCCCAGTGGTTGGATCCTAATAGCCCTACTCAAAGGGTAGGAGGGGAGGTCTTGGAGGGCTTTAATAAGGTCCCCCATCCCAGGCCGCTTGGCAGTCTTGATAACTCCTTTAATGCTGAAGATCTTCTAAACTTTGCCCGTAGGGTTAGGGAGCTTGATGACAAGGCTAGCTTTGTCCTTGAAGAAAAAATAGATGGTCTCAGTGTGGTTCTCCACTATGAGGCTGGACGGTTTGTTCTGGGAGCTACCCGGGGTGATGGCCTTCAGGGGGAGGATGTTACAAAAAACCTTAGAACTATAAGGTCAATTCCCCTTGAGCTCAGTGAAGAAGTTAATCTTGTTGTTAGGGGAGAGGTTTACCTACCCAAGGCCCAGTTTCAAAGACTTAATAGGCAGCAGGAAGAGGAGGGCCTTCCGGCCTTCGCCAATCCTAGGAATGCTGCAGCTGGAAGCCTTAGACAGCTAGATACCTCCCTTATGGCAAAAAGAGGTCTCTCAATCCTGATTTTTGATCTGATTGAGGGTCCTAATTTTGTGAGCCATACGGAGAAACTTGCCTATCTTAAAAATCTAGGTTTTAGGGTGATTGGAGCTCAGCTTTTCTCCAGCATGGAAGAGGTAATCGAGCGTCTTCCTAGTATTGAAAAGATGAGGGCTGAAAAAGAATATGAGATTGATGGCCTGGTTGTAAAGGTCAATGAAGAGGATACTCAAAGAAGAATGGGAGAAACCAGCAAGGCTCCCAGATGGGCTATTGCCTATAAATTTGCTCCTGAGAGGTCTGCTACTGAGCTTCTTGATATAAGCTGGACTGTAGGAAGAACAGGGGTTGTTACTCCTACTGCTCTTTTAGAGCCCGTTAGGTTGTCTGGAAGCCTGGTTCAAAGGGCTTCCCTCCACAATGTGGACTATGTTGAGGAGAGGGGCATAAGGATAGGAGACCAGGTCTTTGTTGAAAAGGCTGGGGAGATTATACCCCAGGTAGTTGGAGTAGTTCCAGGAAGTAGAAGAGGAGAAAGGGACCCTGATATACCAAGGAACTGTCCCTCCTGTGGAAGCAAGCTGGTTCACCTAGAGGATGAAGTGGCCCTGCGCTGCCTTAATAGCTCCTGTCCTGCTAAACTGCTTCGGTCCATGGAGCACTTTGTATCAAGGGACGCCATGGAGATTTCGGGTCTAGGTATCAAAATTCTAGAGACCTTTATGGAAAAAGACTATCTTAAGGGCCCCCAAGACCTTTACCATCTTAAGGATAGAAGAGAAGAGCTGGTAAAGCTTCCAGGTTTTGGAGAAAAGTCCATAGATGGTATCCTAGAGGAAGTTGAAAAGAGTAAGTCAAAGGCCTTAGATAGGCTTATATTTGCTCTGGGTATTGAGCACGTTGGAAGGGTAGCAGCTTCAAGTCTTGCAAATAACTATGACAGCCTAGCTGAGCTAAGAGAGGCTCAGGCTGAGGACCTACAGGAGATAGAGGGTATTGGACCCAAACTTGCCCAGTCAATTATTTTGTATTTCTCAACTAAGGATAATCAAAATCTTTTAGATGAGCTAGAGAGGCTAGGCCTTGGAAGAGCCCTTGAGACCAGTGAAGGATTAGAAGCTTTTGAAGGGAAGAGGTTCGTTCTTACAGGAACCCTACCCCTATCTAGAAGGGTAATTGAAGAGGCGCTTAAAAAGGCGGGAGCCAAGGTCTCTTCTTCGGTTTCTAAGAATACAGATTATCTTCTTATGGGGGATAAGGCTGGTAGTAAAGAGGACAAGGCTCTAGAACTTGGCGTGAAAATTATAGATTTTGATGAGCTTATGCATATGGGGCTCATAATAGATTAGAGGTAGTCATGTATTTGGGAAAACTTACAACTGAGGACTTAAATAACTTGGTCTTATCAAAAATTAAAAATCATAGAGATACAACCCTAATGGGCCCAGGTGTGGGCCTTGATGTTGCCTATCTTGATTTTGGTGGTCAGCTAATGGCTGTGGCCAGTGATCCTATTACTGGGGCAGGTAAAAATATTGGTTCCTTAGCCCTTCTTATAGCTTGTAATGATATTTCTGCTGGAGGAGGAGAGCCTCTTGCAGTTATGATAACCATGCTGCTGCCTCCTGAGATTACAAAAGAAGAGATAGCTGAGATTATGGAGGATGCCCAGGCCATGGCTACGGAGCTAGATGTGGATATTCTGGGAGGCCATACCGAGATTACCTCGGCTGTTAATAGGGTGGTCCTTTCTCTTACTGCTATAGGCAGGGTGGAAAAACCTCTTGTTGGAATAAAACCAGGAGACGCTATAGTAATGACCAAGTCTTTGGGACTGGAAGGAGTGTCAATTATTGTTGCTGAGAAGGAAGAAATCAGGACCCACCTAAGTCAGGAAGAAATCCAGGATGCTGAGGATATGGGCAGGCAACTTTCCATTTCCAAGGAGGCTAGAATAGGCCTAAAACACGGTGTCCACTTTATGCATGATATTACAGAGGGGGGACTGATTGGGGCCCTTACAGAGATGAGCCATGACTCTGATATGGGTTTTCTAGTAAGGGCAGATAAAGTTAGGATTCACGATGTTACAAGAAAGGTAGTGGATTATTATGGGCTGGATCTTTATCAGCTGATCTCATCTGGTTCGCTTCTACTAACTCTTCCTGAGGATAGGGTTAAGGGCTTGATTGAAGAACTAGAAGGAGCAGGAATAGAGGCTGCCCATATAGGAAGCTTTACAGAAGATAAAAGAAAGATTCTAAGAACAGATAGGGATACTGAAGTAACTCCTCAAGCAGGGGATGAGCTTTATAAGGTTATGGGATAGTTATGAGAGAGATTGAGTTTATTTGTGGATATACAGAGCATGCTTCTGGCAGTGTTCTGGCAAGTTTTGGAGGTACTAAGGTAATCTGCACTGTCTTTGCAGAGGAGGGGGTTCCTAACTTTAGAAGCGGTGATGAGGGCTGGTTGACAGCTGAATATTCCATGCTACCAGGTTCCACTTTTACTAGGAAAAAAAGAAGAACTATTTCAGGTGAGCTAGATGGTAGGACAGTTGAGATACAAAGGCTGATAGGTAGAAGCCTAAGGTCTGCAATTAATCTTAGTGAGATTGGACCAAGAACCCTTTATGTGGACTGTGATGTTATTCAGGCTGATGGGGGAACTAGAACTGTGGCAATATCAGGAGCCTATCTAGCTCTAAGGCTAGCCATTGATGATTTGATGCAAAAGGGTTATCTATGGAATAATCCTCTGGAAAAAAGCGTTGCTGCAGTTAGTGTAGGCATGGTTGATGACAAGGTAGTAGTGGACCTGAGCTTTCAGCAGGACAGTAGGGCCCAGGTAGACTTTAATGTAGTTATGGATGATCAGGGTAACTATGTGGAGGTACAAGGCACAGGGGAGAAGATTAGCTACTCTAGGGATCAGTTAGATGAGATGCTAGATAGGGCCAAGGAAGGTATAGAAGAAATCTTAAGAAAGCAGGAGCAAGCCTATGAAGACTATCGTAGTAGCCAGCCACAACCCTGGTAAAATAGAAGAAATAAGGTATATCCTTAGAAATTGGGATGTTAAGCTTATTGGCCTTGATGAGCTGGGTTTTCACGATGAAATAATCGAGGATGGCAAAAGCTTTAGAGAGAATGCACTCATTAAGGCTAGAGAGATTAGTAAAAAGACTGATCTGCCCGTTCTTAGTGATGACTCTGGAATTATTGTAGAGGCCCTAGAAGCCAGGCCTGGTATCCACACTGCTAGGTATGGCGGAGATATTTCCTTTTCAGACAAGCGTAAAATGATGCTAGGTGAAATGGAGGGCTTTGATAATAGAACAGCTTTTTTTGCCTGTGAGATAGCTTTTATCTATGAAGGTAGGGAGTTTACTCAGCTAGGCCTTTGTTTTGGTGAAATCTCAAGAGAAGAGAGGGGAGACTTTGGTTTTGGCTTTGATGCTATCTTTTACTATCCCCCCCTTAAAAAAACCTTTGGTGAACTGAGGATGGAAGAAAAACACAATTTGTCCCATAGATGGGATGCTCTAATGCGTTTGGAGGAGAAGCTAGCTGATGAAGGTATTAGTCTTATCCGATAGTCATGGTGATAGCGGGATTGTTGAGGAAATAAAGAAAAAGGAAAATCCAGATTTAGCTATTCATCTAGGGGACTATGGTAGGGATTTAAAGGATGGCATTGCAGTTAGAGGAAATTGTGACGGTATAACAAACCTTCCCTTTAAAAGATTGCTAAACTTAAAGGGCCATAGAGTCTTTATTAGCCATGGTCATAAAGAGAATGTTAAGATGGGACTTCATAGACTTTTTTACCTAGCCAAGCAGGAGGGAGCTGATATAGTCCTCTATGGCCACACTCATGAAAGGCTAGAGAAGGAAATTGAAGGAATCCTCTTTTTAAATCCTGGTTCAGTTGCTAGGCCCAACTGGGGGGATAGGCCTTCATATCTTATCCTAAATCTAGAAGAAGGGTCTGTAAAACCAAGCTTTATTGAGATTTAAAAAAGAAAAAAAATAAAATTGAAAATCTAAAATTAACTATCCAAAAAAGGTTGACATTTGTAAGATTATTATGTAATATTAGAGATGCTGTATCGGGGTGTAGCGCAGTTTGGTAGCGCACCTGGTTTGGGACCAGGGGGCCGCGGGTTCAAATCCTGCCACCCCGACCATTTTAACATGGCGGCTATCGTCAAGTGGTTAAGACACAGGATTGTGGCTCCTGTATGCGAGGGTTCGAATCCCTCTAGCCGCCCCATTTAAGCGCATATAGCTCAGCAGGATAGAGTGCCTCCCTCCTAAGGAGGAAGTCGGGAGTTCGAATCTCTCTATGCGCGCCAGGAGTATAAACTGAGAAGTTTAAATATATGAACCGGGAAGAGGAATCTTCCTTTTTTATTAGAAAAAGCTTCTAAACTATCTTGATATTTACAGGTCAACCCTGTACAATTGAAAGGCTAGGGGGCATTAGCTCAGCTGGATAGAGCACCAGACTTCGGATCTGGGTGTCAGGGGTTCGAATCCTCTCTGGGACGCCAGCTAACAACGCCGAAAGCCTTTGTTTTCAAGGGTTTTCGGCTTTTCTTATATAAAAAGGTACGAAAAATCTCCTTCACTGTATGAGATAAAATTCTACTCCAAAATTTGATTTTTGACAACCCCTCCAGAATCGAAATGCCAGTAGCCTCCATCACAATCCTTATCTCCCCATCCAGCTTATAAAGTAGATCATCAAGGGCATCCAGCTCTTTTTCCACATGCAGCATCTCAAAAGGACGGCACACGATCTCTCCATATGGCTTAAGTATGCAGACGGTACTTTTTCCATTGGATACATCAATTCCTACGCTTATCATCTCGAACCTCCTCTAACTGTTTTAGTAATTGTTCCAGCCACACTTATTACCATTCAGTTTAGTTGGTTACGCGGGAGCAAATCCCAACCTGCTTAAGCGAATGCTAATAACAAGGGGTTGATTAACGGTTTTATTGACGGATGCAAAATCCAAAAAAGTTTATGTTAGACCAATTACTCCCCTTATTATAAATAAAATAAGTGCAGTGTCAGAGTTAATTACTCTCTAACAACTACACTTTTATGGTACTAAAAGAAGTTTGGTAGCTCCAGTGAAAAGCAGGCAGCTGACCAGATTTCTTTACTTGATCTTTTTGATGAAGCAGAGCTTACAAAACTTCCCATCAGTGTGGAGCCTGAGGCTGATAAGGTCTTTGAGGATCAGGCCCCTAAGAAAAAGAAAAAGAGAGCAGGGCGCGCAGACTTTGCTAAGGACTTAGAGACTGAGATTATAGAGTATAAACTTGATGAAGGTGAGCTTGTATGCGATGAGTGTGGAAGTGAGCTAACCATTATGAAAAAAGAGACTAGGACCGAGATAAAGATAATCCCAGCCCAGGTTAAGAGGGTGGAACATGTCACCTA
>LFRM01049459.1_pt3 | contig 37382 bp, 33 predicted proteins | sample 618341 | NCBI WGS metagenome assembly LFRM01 (sample SAMN03654438, study PRJNA283298) | anaerobic digester metagenome | isolation source: pool of bioreactors CSTR01a, CSTR02a, and CSTR03a thermophilic anaerobic... | place: Denmark: Kgs. Lyngby | collected 2014-05-21 | reverse complement strand
ACCTATTCATTAATGATGGGTATGTACACAATAGTAAATGTGCCATATGCATCGCTATTAGGTGTGATGAGTCCAAACCCAAAAGATAGAAACACATTGGCTACTTTCAGAATGGCGTTTGCATATATTGGCAGTTTCATAGCGCTATTGTTGTTTATGCCCATTGTAAACATGATAAGTGGAAATAGTCCTGATATTGTTGATCAACAGCAAGCTTGGACTGTGGGTGTGGGTGTAATAGCAGTGATATGTGTTATCCTTTTTGTTCTCACTTTTGCACTCACAAGGGAAAGAGTGAAACCCATTAAAGAGAAACAAGCAAAACTGAAAGAGGACCTCAGAGATTTAGCTAAAAACAAACCTTGGTGGATTCTTTTAGGTGCAGGCATTGCTGCACTCGTATTCAATTCGATAAGAGATGGTGCAACGGTCTATTATTTCAAATACTTTATTGTAGAAGAATCATTTACCAGTGTTTCACTATTCGGCTTTTCGTTTGTACTGAGCGGACTATACCTTGCAGTGGGACAAGCAGCAAACATAGTTGGTGTAGTCTTGGCAGCGCCTATTAGTAATAAAATTGGTAAGAAAAACACCTACCTTGGTGCAATGGTAATTGCAACTATATTAAGTGTAATTTTCTTTTGGTTTTCGAAAGAGCAGATTGCACTAATCTTCGTTTTCCAAGTATTAATAAGCATTTGTGCAGGAAGCATATTCCCATTGCTTTGGTCTATGTATGCAGATTGTACTGACTACTCCGAACTGCAAACTGGAAATAGAGCAACAGGTCTTATTTTCAGTTCTTCATCTATGAGCCAAAAGTTTGGATGGGCTATTGGAAGTGCTCTTACGGGTTGGCTATTGGCCTATTATGGATTTCAAGCAAATCAGGTGCAAAGTACTGAAACTTTGAATGGAATAAAAATGTTTATGAGTATACTTCCTGCTGCAGGCACGCTGCTTTCTGTTGTTTTCATTTCAATGTATCCATTGAGCGAAAAGAAAATGGAGAAAATTGTGAGTCAATTAGAAGCAAGAAGGAGTCATCAAGAATAAAAGAAACATCATGTCAATGAAGAATGAAGTTGCTCAGTTGAAAACTGAAATTGAAGATACACTCAGAAATAATATTCTTCCCTATTGGATCAACCATATGGTAGATGCTGAAAACGGTGGATTTTATGGACGTATCACTGGCGAAGAAATAATCAAACGTGATGCTCTAAAAGGATCTGTCTTAAATACCCGTATTCTGTGGACTTATTCAGCAGCTTACCGTATTGTAAAAAATGAGGCCTATTTGAAAATCGCAAAAAGAGCGAAAGACTATTTGATAGACTATTTCTACGATGATGAATATGGTGGTGTTTATTGGCTTTTGGATTACAAAGGAAATCCCGTTGAAACAAAAAAACAAATCTATGCATTGGGTTTTGCCATATATGGACTAAGCGAATATCACCGTGCAACCAATGATAAAGAAGCCTTAGAGTATGCTATAAAACTGTTTAAAACAATTGAAAAACAGAGTTTCGATACAGAAAGCAATGGCTACCTTGAAGCATTCACGCAAGATTGGCAATTGATAGAAGATATGCGCTTGAGTGACAAAGATGCCAATGAGCAAAAGACGATGAACACGCACTTGCACATATTAGAACCCTATACCAATCTCTACAGAGTATGGAAAGATGAATCGCTTAAAAAGCAGTTAAAAAACCTCATCAATTTGTTTGTTGATAAGATTATTGATCAACAATCACATCATTTGAAACTGTTTTTTGACACTGATTGGAACTCTAAAAGCAATGTAGTTTCTTACGGACACGATATAGAATCAGCTTGGCTTTTGCATGAAGCTGCTATGGTGTTAGAGGATAGCGAAATGCTTGAGAAGGTATCAACTGTAGTCCCACATATTGTGCAAGCCGCTGCAAAGGGATTGCAAAGTGACGGTAGTATGATTTATGAAACCGACACCCAAACAGGTCATACTGATACCGAAAGACATTGGTGGGTTCAATCGGAGGCAGTCATTGGGTTTTTAAATCATTATCAGTATTATCATGATGAAGAGTCTTTGAAAAAAGCGTTAGATTGCTGGAGTTTCATAAAGAAAAATCTAATTGATTGGGAAAATGGTGAATGGTATTGGAGTGTTTTCGAAGATGGCTCAATCAATAGAGAAGAAGATAAAGCAGGAATCTGGAAGTGCCCCTATCACAATAGCCGGATGTGTATGGAGATAATTGAAAGATTTTAAACCCACAAAAAAGGATGCGCTCTTTAGAGAATGCATCCTTTTTTATTTTTAGCTAAAGTATAAATAGATTTCTAATTGCTTATTTTGGCTTAATCTCAACCCTTTCAATCAAAAACCCTTTAGCATCTTCCTGCTCAGCAGTTGAGATAAAGTGCACATAATTGATGCCATTTATAGTGTTAAAGTTAATCGGCAGTGTAGCTATTTCATTGTCCTCACTATCTTTTACAGAACAGCTTTGATTGTCACTTGCAAGGTCCCATTCAAAGATTAAGCTATTCCATTTATTTGGTTCTAACCCCTTTAGCTCATAGTTATACATAGCAAACTCATGTGCTGTAGTGTCAGATGCATTGAACCAACGGTCGGTGAGACTTATTCTACCCCCTTGGCTACCCTCCGGAATATATACTGAGGTTTCGAAGCGTCCTTTATGCAATGAAGGGAAATTCCAAACCGCTCCCTGTGTTGCTATTTCAAGTTCATCGTTATCTATTCTTGCTACTTTCAATACCTCTTTTCCTTCACCTTCTGGATTCGGAACTAATTTTGCTCCGTGTGCTCTATTGTATGCACAATGACCCACAACTCCTTTTTGGTAGAGAAATGTAGTCCAATTATCCAATCCATCCGAAAAATCATCGGCTCTTGAAGTTTCATTTAGCCAGTTAGGGTCGAAAAGCAATAACTTGCGCATATCCTTATGTTGTCCCAGTGAAACCAATATCTCACCACTTGGCAGTTCCACCGATTGAGTTTGGTGCACACTTATATCTAAGCTCATACTTCTATCAGCATTCTTATAGTCAAAATCATTGCGATTTGGATTTATATAAAGCTCACTGAAACCTTTCCAGCTCTTTCCATCATCGTCAGATATAGCAGCATGCAACACATCACGATTGGTAAAGACATCTTCCCAAACACCATTAATGCCTTCTTTCTCTGGCAGAGGTGTAGTATTGTTCCATAAAAAAAGTATCCTTCCATCGTTCAATCTATTCATCGAAGGCATAGTAATAGTTCCGTAAAAACGCGATGGTTGCAACTCGCTCCAACTTTCACCTCCATCTTCCGAGAAGCTCTCGTAATGTTGATCTTGAGCTGTACGTGCTAACATCCATATTCGTCCATCTTCCAATTCAATTACTGTTGGCTCTACAGCTCCATGATTCCATCTAACACCTTTGTGAACTCCTCCAGCTTCGTGAGGTGGCGAGTTGACAAACTGAGAGCGTTTCCAACTCACTCCATCGTCGTCAGAATAAAACACTCCACAACCAATACGTGCAGTGCTATGCGCACTTACCAGTACTCGCTTTCCGTCTCTTATAAACAAGGCTGGTTTCAGCATAATATAGACACCTTCTCCCTCACCTGCAGTGTAAACTTCGTTCTTTGTCCAATCGCCATCAATACCTCCTTGTGAACGAACAGCTATCAATCCATTTTCACCTGTCGCCAAACGGAGATACTCTCCTGACAGAGGACTTTTTACATCTGCACCTATCCACTGATTCTCAACATAGACTGTATCCCAACTATGTCCATTATCTACACTTCGGATATAGAATGATTTCTCTCCTTTATTACCTTCACCATAATTGTAATGACGAATCTCTCCGTTTTCGAGTCTCACCAGACCCACAAAAGCATTATCGGGTGGAGAACCAACTACTGTAGGTTCGAATACTTTGTTTGCTTGACTGTTACAAGCAGTGAACATAAAGGAGAATGCAAGTAAACCCGCTATTAAAAAATTTACAAGTTTCATATTTATAAATAGTTGCTTTAATAATAACTCTATGCTACTTCAAGAAGTCTTTCAACTTCATCTCTTCAAACTCACCCATCTGTTTCAGCTTCTCCATATCTATTTTTTTCTTATTCCCAATTACAATGTAAACCACCGTTTGGTCTTTAATGTTTTGTTTGTAGAATTTCTCTAAATCAGTTAACGTCATCTTCGAAACATCTTCTACAAGCATTTCATTGGGATCTTGCGTGTAACCTTGTTGCAAGTAATAAGCTATAAATTGAGTCTTGTCCCTAAAATTGGGGTAAGCACTTTGTGCTTGGTTTATCAGGTTCTCTTTGGCAGCTTCCAATCTTTTGTCGCTCAACGGCATATTAGTTAGCAAAGATTGTAGAGCTTGCAATGCATCGGTTGTTTTGTCTGCTTGGGTAGAGAGAAACATGTTGATGAGCATGGCTTTGTCTTTTAGCTTTACGGGAGGATTTTCAATTGAGGAATTGGCACGATAGGCCAATGAACGAAACTCGCGAATTTCTTGGAACATGAGTGAACTCATACCCGCTCCAAAGTAGGTGTTGAACAGCTTAGAGATGTTTTTGTCTGCTATGTTTGTCTGTTTCGGTCCCATTATGTAGGATTGCACAATGCTTTGTGCAGCTTTGGAGTCATTAAAGAAAAACACTTTTGTTTTGCTGTATGTCAGCCCGTTTCTAAAAGCAGGATTGATTGTCTTTTCACTCACTCCTTGAATGGGGAAGTGTTGCTTCACAATCTGTGATACTATTTTATCTGATAATGTTCCTGAATAATGAATATTGCTTTCTGTTGACAAAACTTGTTGCAGAGCAACTGTAAAGTCTTCAGTCGAAAGTTTCTTCAATTCTTTTGTTGATAAGAGAGTGAAATATATAGACTTGTCTCCATATTTCACTTTCTCCGCCATGGCTTTGCTCAAATCGTCAGGCGATTTCTTGATGGCTTTGTCCTCAACGTTCTTCTCTTTCACTATCTTCTTTAGTTTAGACTTGTCTGCTTTCAAATTGGTGACAAAGTGGCTAACTAACTGCAAAGTTTCTTCAAATTTATCGTCGAAACCCGAAACGGTGATTGCAAACTGAGAGGAGCTTGCATTGAAGCTTAACGTACTGCCCAACTGTTGCAATTTCTCGTTGAATTGATCTACCGTATATTTGTCTGTTCCCACATAATTCAAATACGATACCAATGGAGTTAATATGGGTAGCTGTTGGTTGCCAATTTCGAAATTTATCTGCAAGTTGAACACCTTGTTCATCTCATTGGCTGTATGATATAACTTGACGAGCTGGTTGTTGTCCAATACTGTTTTAGCTCCTTCCTCGGCAAAATTGAGATAGCGCGGTGTGAAAGGTGTGCTTTCAATTGTCTCCAGCCATTTGCTGTAGTCAGATTCTTCATCTCTATTTGTTGTTTCAATGGCTTTAAAGGGTGGTTTAGTAATCTTAGCACTCGGATATTTTCCTGTTTTCTTCTTTACATCGAAATAGTTATCCGTTAAGTATTTATTGGCAGCCGCTATCACATCTTGTTTAGTAATAGACTCAATCTTTTTTGTCTGCTCCAAGTAGTCATCCCATGTGAGCCCTTTGGCAAAAACTTCAATCATTTTCTGATTGCGTTTGTCTAAGCTTTCCAACTCTAACAAATAGTTGCGCTGCTGTTCCAACTTCAGGCTCTGAAACATTTCGTCAGATATATCTCCGCTCTTCACTTTTTCTAATGCAGCAAAAATAAGCTTTTGAGCCGATCCATATGTTTGGAAAGGTATGTTGGGTATTGCCAATAGTGCAATTGCACCCGCATCGTTCATGCTTAATGAGAGGCCAGCGCTCATCATCAACTTACCATCAATGGAAAGCTTGTCGAGCAAGCCTGTTTTGTTTTCATTGCTCAACATAGACATCACCAAGTTCAACGCAACCTCATCGGGGTGATTGGATGGCAGACCTCGCCACAACAGAGCATTGGCTCTTACAATTGGAATAGGAATCTTTGCAGTAAAGTCCATCTTTCCATTAATAGGTGCAGGCATTTCAATATCCTGTTTCACAACAGATCCCTTTTCAATCTTTCCAAAAGTCTTTTCAAGAATAGGCAACACCTCTTCAGCATCAAAATGTCCACTCAACACTAAGCCCATATTGCTGGCAACATAGTAAGTATTGAAAAACTCTTCCATCTCAGATAGTTTGGGGTTTTTCAAATTCTCTGTGCTTCCTATTATAGGATATTGATATGGATGAGGTTTAAAAAAGGCTTGAATAATTTTTTCGGCTGCTTGACTACCCAGCATATCGGCATACATGTTTTTCTCCTCATACACTGTTTCCAATTCGCTCTGAAACATGCGGAAGACAGGATTAATCAATCGTTCGCTATTTATTTCACACCACTGTGCTATGTATTGTGGAGAGAATGTATTGAAATACATGGTATAGTCCCATGATGTACCAGCGTTCAGGCCTGTTCCGCCATATTGTGATATCAATCGGTTGAATTCATTGGGAATAACATAGTCTGCTGCTTTTATAGAAAGCTCATTGATCTCTTTTTGTATCTCCAAACGCTTCGCATCATCAGTAGTGGCCGCCAACTCATCGTACTTATTTGATATAGAATCGAGCCACACTTTCTCTTCTAAATAATTGGTAGTGCCGATCTTATCGGTTCCTTTAAACATGATATGCTCAAAGTAGTGTGCAAGACCAGTGTTGGGCGAATCTTTAGCTCCTGCTTTCACAATGATGCTCCCTATTACTTTTGGCTGAGTGGTATCTTCGTTCAACCACACGGTTAAACCATTACTTAATGTATATTCTTTCACTTTGAGTTTGTTTTTAGGATTTACTGAGAATAAAACAAATAGTGAGCATAGTAGAAGAACAATTGTTGTAGTTAACTTTTTCATTGACTCATGTATTATTGATATTCAAATTATTGGACGAACAACAAAAATACAAAAACCCATGAATAAGATACTATGAACAGTCACAATAAAAAAAATACGCTCCATCATGAAGCGTATTTTTTTTGTATTCGGGTTGATTGCTGATCAGAGTTATTCAACAACTTGATTTATGAAACCTTCAGCACCTCTAAATGCTATTTGCATTACTTCTTGAACGACACCTCCCATTTGAGAGGCAAACTGTTCAATATTCATTCTTGATACGTATGTTTCACCGTTGGCTTTCTCATATACAGACAAACGACATGGCATCATGTTTGAATAAACACGTTCCTCATCACTCGAAAGTAGCTTGAATGCAAATGATGGTGCACATATCTCCATTACCTTTGCAGGCAACACTTTGAGTTCATTTTTATGCATCAACTGTTGCAAATCGTGCGTGTGAATGAGCTTCCACTCGCTTTTACTAACTGCTTCAGTTAATTTCAGAACTGTCTCTTCTAAATTAAATTTGCTTTTGCTTTCTATAAACATGTTGTCCATCTCAATTGATTTAATTTACTTTTTTATATCTGTAATACAATCAACCACTTTGTTGTCTTAAAAAAATACTTGAAGTGGTATATATTAATTTTTCTTCAATAACACTTCGTCGATAGCTTGTTTGAAACCATCTTTAGGAAGTGCACCTTGCGCCATTTGTGGCTGTTCATCCATTGGGCAAAATAGAATTGAAGGAATACTGCGAATACCAAAAGCCCCAGCTAATTCTTGCTCTGCTTCTGTATCTACTTTGTAGATATAAATCTCACCTTCGTATTCTGCGGCTAACTCTTCTAATATAGGAGCTACCATTTTACATGGACCACACCAGTCTGCATAAAAATCTATCAGACAAGGTTTATCTCCTAAATATTCCCATTTGTCAGGACTTTGTTCGTAGTTTGCAACTTTGGTTAAGAATTCTGCTTTTGTTAAGTTGATTGTTTTTTGTTCCATATTAATATTTGTTTGTTTTAAATTTGTTGTTTTATCGTCTTGTTTATTTGTATTGGTGCACGCTGCCAAAATAAATGCCGAAAGCACACCTACTATTAAAAATTTTATTTTCATATCATTCTTGAATTTACTTTTCGTCTATTTTATCCTCGGCTATCTCTTTTTTAGGGTTCTTGCTGAACATACTAAATAGTAGGAATCCTAAAAGGGCCCCATACAATGTACTATTGGTAGGATCTGAGGTTATGGGACATGTACCTGACAAGCAGCCTACTTTTATATTATAAAGATAGCCACCTAAAGCGCCAACTATTGGACCAACAATTTTAAGCCAATGTTTTAATAAAAAATTCTTCATATAATTCTACTTACAGTAATTTAAAAGACACTCTATGAGTGGTATTACTTGTTCGTTATTAATTGAATAGAGGTTACGTTGTCCCTCTCTTCGTGATTTCAAGATTCCTTTTGCTCGTAAATCTGTGAGATGATGCGATAAAAGAGATTGCTCGCAACCCACTTCTTTCATCAAATCGGAAACTGATTTCTCTTTGTTCTCAGCTAAATGAATGAGGACGCATAAACGGGTTTCGTGTGACAAAGCCTTTAATACATAGGCTGCTCTTTCTAATTTCTCTTTATTTACTTCTACTTCCATAATTTCTTTCATACTATAGATACATGAACATGCATTCATATGTAATTGTTCACAAAGGTATCATTTTTATTGAAAAGAATAAACTGGAAGATTGAAAAGTTGGTTAAAGTAGTGTTTTTCGCTGATACATTTCAGCTATATATGAATACTATGGAAATTGAAAGCCTCTATATTACTGTATTTTTGAGAGTTAGGAATACTTCTAAAGTATATAGTCTTGAAATTATTTCTAATAGAAAAAAAATAATACATTATAGAGCATATTGATAACGAAGAGAGCATGCATCTAACTTTTAGTATGGAAAGGAATATAACAAAATGAATACACGGTGATCCATTACTCTATTGTTACGAAAAATAGTGCAAAAGAGAATAATTTTAAAACGTTACCTACTTGAAATAGGCTAAATCTAATGTCCAAATAGCTCTTAAACAGATAAAATAACAACAGTATTGCTTGCTAAATTTAAATCTTTTGATGCTAAATTGATAATTGGCATTTAATAAAGCTATAATATGTACGCAATTATAACAACACGCTTTGTGTTATTATAAAAAAAGAAATACAATTAGAGTAACTCGTGCCGTGTTATATTATAAGAAGTCCTAAAAACTAACGAAAAAATAGGTCAGTTTACCGGAGAAATATCGATGTGCGGAGCGCGAGAAATTGCCTGCTCTGCTACGGCTATTATCGAATGTATCTCCTAAACCGAAATAGTATCGCCCCTCTAAATTGAAACTGCCAGCAGCAGTGTCAAATGCAATGCCTGCTCCACCTAACAGTCCGTAGTCGAATTTACTGTCTAAATCTTGATATTGCAAAAATAATGGAGCATCGGGATCTTCTTTTTGCTTTTCATCAACATAACCAGACAATGCATCGTTCATAGTGCCTTTATCACTAAACATATAACTAATTTGAGGCCCCAAATTCAAGATAAACTTCACTTTATTGCCAAAGTAAATGTGCGTCATCAACGGTAACTCAATGTAGTTGAGCGTTCTTGAATAGGAGTGATCAGGATTTTTAGGCAGTTCACTAAAGTCTTCGGTCCATCCACGTTGGGTATAGTTCAGTTCTGCAAGAACACCGAGATGCTTTTCCGAAATAAACTTAACAGCAACACCAGCCGAAATACCTTGATTGCTACTTTGAGGAATAGTCGGATCAAAATCTACACTTGAGAAGACTGGTCCACCTCCCACCCCAAAAGTAAATTGTGACTTAAAAACATCGTTTTGCTGTGCTTGCACCATTGTTGTTGCAAGAAACAACAACAATAGCGCTAACCATTTTAGTTGAGAATTCATCTGCTCTGATTTGATTTGATGATGTCTAAATTAGTGTTATAGTTTACCAAATATAGCCCTGTATTGATGAACCCACCCCAATTGTTCGCTCTTTCAAAATCGAATGCGAACTGAACTGTGTCTATATAAATGGAGCTTAATTTAGTTTCAAAATTTCTGCCATGTTTGTGCAAAGCTGTCAAGAAGTAAAGACCTGTGTCATATCCCAACATTGCGTATTGTGGATAGGTCTTTTGCAAGTCTTTTTTATACCACTTTTTGAAGTTTTGTTTAAAATCTATTGTCTCTCTTGCATCGTTATCTACATAAAACGATGAGTACAAGTAAGTGCCATGGTTATGATAATCCTTCAAGTAGTTCTGCTCATAAGTTTGCCACTCGGGGTAGCCAAACAGATCAATGTTATACTCTGGGTTTGCCTCTTTCAAGCCATTCAAAGTGCCCAACACTTCGCCCAACACACCAATGTCTCCCGATGCAGGCACTAAGATGTTCTCTTTTGCAGCATCCAATAAAGGAATTAATGCAGTTTCCATAGATGGAGAAATGAGCACTGACTTATAAGAAACAGACTTAGCAGTTAAATCCTTTTTCATAATAGCTATTAAGCTATCTTTCTCATCATCTTTAGTTGTGTTTAGAAAGACAATATTGGCTTTACTAAATTTATTCACAAACACACGAGATGCTTTTGTGAAAAGTTTAGCCTGTGGAGTATTCACTTGAAAAATATTGCCATTATTCAAAACCTCATTGTTTTTGGACGAAAAAGGAATAATGTACTTAATATTTTTCGATTTAGAGAAATCAGACAACACCTTAATTTGTTGATCAGAAACCCCTCCAACAACAAGATCCAAGTTTTGCATCTCCATTGTAGTCAACAGACTTTCAAGTTTCTTGGTATTGTTCTCTGTGCCAATGTCAAATACATAGAGCTCAAGATTAGCACCTTGCTTCTTTAATTTCTCTACTGCCAGTAGAAAGCCCTCGTAGTATTCTTGGATACGTACTTGCTGACCACTGTTCTTTTCTAAGAAAGGCATCAACAAAGCCACTTGCATCACATTTATTTTTTCAAAATCTTTTCTTTTAGACAAAAGAACATTTGCACGCGACTCGTTCACAGCATCTTGACGGGCCAGTTCTTTATCGTATTTCTTCACAGGAATTATCAATACTCTGTTGGTGCTCAACTCGGTAGTTGTAACGCCGGGATTTTGTTTTTCCAGCTCTGCAACAGTCACATCATACATTTGAGATATGCTATAGAGCGTTTCACCTCTTTTCACTTGATGCTGTCTTTGCTCTATAACAACGGGGCCGGGATAAGAAGAAAATGTTTCATTTGATTCAAAAAACGGTATCCTTATGGTTTTACCAATCTGAAATGTCTCAACCGATAATCCAGGGTTAGCTGCAATTACATTTTGGGGGGTTAAAGAATAGGTGCGCGACACAGAATACAATGTCTCTTTAGGAGAAATGGTGTGATAACGATAGTTTTCCTCTTTCACATCGCTGATAACTTTTCGTTGTGGTATCTCCAAAACTGCACCCACAGCTATACCATCTCGCGCCGAAGGATTCAATCTATAAATAGCCTCTGGAGTAGTATTATACATAGCGGCAAGCGAATATACTGTTTCGCCACGCTCCACGTTGTGATAAAAGACAGCGTTTTGGTCTAATACGGGTTTTTGTTTTGATGGAGGAATAGGAATATTCAATTTCTGCCCATTGGCTAATCCATCTTTAGCAGATGGATTGTATTTAAGTATTTGATCGATAGGAAGCTCAAAAGTTCTTGCTATAGAGAAAAGACCTTCGCCAGGCTTCACCTCGTAGCTATAAAACTCTTGACCATCAATGATCACTTTTGGAAAAGGCAAGCTCTGTGCAGTAGCCCATAAAGTAAATATGGTGAAGAGTACGATTAAATATGACCTATTCATGTTTTGTATTTTATAGTTTAGATGTTGTTGTTGTAATTAAACACCTCAATTATTATGTTCTTTTTATTTATCCTTTGTTGGAAAACTCAAAATTACAAATTATTTAGTTTGCTAATGCATTGAATTAGTTTATTTTGCATTTTGTTTTTTTTCTTTGTCCCTATATGCAGCAAAATGTTCAAAAAACTCAGTAGCCTTGTCTTTCTCAATGTATTTGTTGATGATTTCTTGCGCTTTAAGATAAGTTTTCTCTGCTTTTTCAAACTTCAGTTCGTGAGACAGCTCAATGCTCTTGTCTACAAGCGATGCTGCTTTCTTTGCATCCGACTTCATAGAACTACAACTCACTGTCAATAGGACAATTGCAACAATTATAATGTATTTCAACTTTTTCATCATCATCAATTAAAAAGGATTTTCGTTACTTCTTGGGTATTTAGCCTCTGCTTCCACAGGATAACTTTCGTGTGGAGGTGCACTGCGTCTGTTCATACTGGATGTGAACTCTGCGTATTGTGGTTCCTCATCTTTAAAGAGAGCAAACTCGTTCTCAAATCTCATGCGCACAATCCCTGTGGGACCGTTTCTGTGCTTCGAAATTACAATCTCGGCCAATCCAGCAGTTGAGCCGTGTTCATCTTCAGTAATTTTGTAATATTCTGGACGATGTATAAAACATACAATATCAGCATCTTGTTCAATAGCTCCAGATTCTCGCAGGTCTGACAGTTGAGGTCTTTTACCTTCGCCTTGTCTCGACTCCACACCACGATTTAACTGCGACAGCGCAATAATAGGGATGTTCAGCTCCTTGGCCAGTCCCTTTAGCGAACGCGATATCATACTAACCTCCTGTTCACGACTACCATAGTTCATACCACTGGCATTCATCAATTGCAAATAGTCAATCACCAACATCTGAACTCCATGCTCTCTTACCAAACGACGTGCTTTTGTTCTCAATTCAAAAATTGAGAGACTTGGCGTATCGTCCACATAAATAGGAGCATCATACAGTTCTTTTATTTTGCTATCCAAACGCTCCCACTCGTGATCGTCGAGTCTACCACTTTTTATCTTCTCTCCCTCAATTTGACAAACGTTTACTATCAATCTGTTTACCAATTGCACGTTGGACATCTCCAGTGAGAAAACACCAATGGGAAGTTTATAATTTACGGCCATATTCTTTGCCATAGAAAGCACCAATGCGGTCTTTCCCATAGCAGGACGAGCAGCAATAATCACTAAGTCAGACTTTTGCCAACCCGACGTAAATTCGTCAAGTTTCTTAAAGCCCGATGGTAGCCCACTCAATCCATCTTCACGGTTAGCGGCAATCTCAAGGTTTGCCAATGCTTCTTTTATGACAGGATTTATCTGTATAACATCCTTCTTCACGTTTCGTTGCGAAATCTCAAAGAGTCTACTCTCAGTCTCTTGCATCAAATCGTCAATATCGACCATATCGTCGAAGGCCTGATTCACTACATCCGACGAAAATGTGATGAGCTGACGTGCCAAATATTTTTGCGAAATAATGCGAGAATGATACTCAATGTGAGCAGCAGAAGCCACTTTATCAGTTAGTTCGGCTACATATACTGCACCACCTATTTGTTCAAGCTCTCCTCTACGCTTCAATTCTTCTACAACAGTAAGCACATCAACCGGTTTTTGCTGCATGGCCAAATTGTGTATTGCACCAAAAATCGCCTGATGAGTATCTTCGTAAAAACTCTCAGTTGTAAGAATATCGCTAACAATAGAGAAAGCATCTTTTTCGAGCATCAATGCTCCCAACACAGCCTCTTCCAACTCGCGTGCTTGGGGTGGCATCTTGCCAATATCGGCTACCATAACAGTTTTCTCTACTACGCGTGTGTTTTTTTGTCGTTTCTGTTTTTCCATTTTATTTTTTGTGATAAGAGTTCAAAGGTACTCTTCTATAATGAAATTCGGAAAGATTTTATCTGTAATTATAAATTTTTAGAAACGACCTTGCAGGTAATTGTTATAACAACAAACCCTGCTGTTCAATCTGATTGTATTTAACATCTAATAATTAGTGGCAATTGAACATTTATAATGTAGCAATGTTTAGGCTTATTGTAAAAACAATCAATAAAACTAACACAATCCAATGACAAAAAACTTAAAAGACGCTATCAAAGATAGGCGTTCGTATTATCAACTTCAAAATACCTCACCCGTTTCAGATAAAGAAATACAATCAATCATAGAGCATGTAATGCTGTATGCACCATCGGCTTTCAATTCACAAACAGCTCGAGTGGTGGTGCTATTGGGTGAGAATCACACCAAACTTTGGGAGATAACTAAAGAGGAACTAAAGAAAGTAAGCAAATCTGAAGAGGCTTTCAAAGCAACAGAAACAAAGGTGGACTCGGCCTTTGCTGCAGGATATGGCACAATACTTTTCTTTGAAGAACAGACTACTGTAAATAATTTGCAAACGCAATTTCCAAGTCTACCCGGCAAGTTTGCTCTGTGGAGCGAACATTCATCGGCTATTGTTCAAAACCTGATATGGATGGGATTACAGAGCGTTGGCTTGGGTTCATCATTGCAACATTACAACCCTTTGATTGACGATGCAGTGAGTAAACAATGGAACATCAACCCAGATTGGTTGCTAATAGCTCAAATGCCTTTTGGCACGCCAGCGGGCGAACCATTTGAGAAGACACACATTCCGTTGGAAGAAAGAGTAATAGTTATTGAATAACTAATCGATATTCTTTTTCAGAATATTATTCAATTAAGATCATAAAAAACTACCATTGGTTGTCTTATCTAAGTCAAACCTGTGGTAGTTTTTTGAATTATATGCTTTTATTGAATTGTTCGCAGACTTTTAAATCTATATTATTGTTCAAATTGCTGAGCATGTATTTGATGATTTATTGACAAATCTTTTTCAAAACATTTTGCAGACCAACAAAATGGTTTTCAACTGTTGAAACTTACATCCACGACGGGGGAAATGTTTGAAAACACATTATTTTCATTTAGTTGCCCTTATTTACTCTATTCACGCGTAAAAAGCCCAATTCTCGATTTAGAACTCTCCTAATATCAATTGATATTTCAATCACATTTCGCTTTTTACTTTTTCACGGCGTTTTTCTTCAATATTTGCTCGAAAAAGCATCATTTTGGCGATTCAAAACATTTCTACGGCTGTGGATTGCATTTTCAACAGATAAACGCCGCATCCACTATGGGGAATTTGATTTCTATCTCTTTTATGCCACATCATTGAATGAATTGTAAAAAATAGCAGTCTAATATTTACAGAATGACACGCGTCTAATGGAGAAAACAAAGAGAGTGTTAGATAAAACTATTTGTTATGACCGAAAGAAAAGAAAAAATCTGAAATATTCACCATCGATGAGCTAAAAATTAAGAATAGAATAATGTTGTCGATTCCTAATAATCAGTAGTAATGGCTGATTATATAATATGTAGGTAAACAATACCCCTACTTCCTTGTTTCATATAAAGTACATAATACAAAAAACAAAATATTTAATGACAACCATTACAACATTAGCCGATTTATTTAACAGCGAATTCAAGAATCTTTATGCTTTAGAAAAAGAGTGCACAGAGATATTTGAAGCAGTTCAATCTGTAATAGAAGATGCTGATATTAAGCTAATAGCTGTGGAGCTTACCAAAGATGCAAGCACACAACTTGAACTTTTACAAGAAGCATTGCGTAGCAAGGAGATCAATCCAGGTAACACAACCGACTCTGTAGCGCAAGAAATGATAGAGAACTTAAAAGAGATATCATCGCAAAAAATTCCTCAAGAGGTAAAAGACGAGGGTATATTAGGTTCCTTCAATCGATTGAATTATTACAGAATGGCATGTTACGAAAATGCATATGAACTTGCCAAGAAATTGGAATATGATGATTTGATAAATTTACTTTATTACGATTTAGAAGCGTAGATTTTTCAAATCATATTAATAAATAACGATGTGCTATTGCGCATTTGAAAAAAAAGATGTCTCCTTTTGGAGGCATCTTTTTTTTGTTTGAGAGCGGAGGTGTAACTAACGAGTTCTTCATTGAGTTTGTCGAAATGTGGAAAAATAAACCTAAAAGGTCTTTTCTAAAGAAAGACTTAGACAGGCTCAGCCAACGTTATATAAGGCAATCGCAATGTCTAACAAACAGTTTAGTGGTATAAAACTTTATAACTTCAGTCATCCGAAGCTGCAATGGTCGCATCAGTCTCTAAGCCAGTATTCTCATCAATATACAAATTCTTTACTACCGTCATCACAATCACTAACATAGGCACAGCCAACACAATGCCCCATCCTCCACTCAGCGTTCCCATCAAAACCTGAAAAGATATCAGCAAAGCTGGAGGAATACTCAACAATTTTTTTTGTATATTGGGTGTAATTAGGTTACCTTCAATTGCTTGAACAAGAATAAAAGAACCCGCCACTAACAAAGCTTGCGTTGGGCTTGTCAATAAAGCCACCATCACTGCAGGAATCATAGCCATTATGGGTCCGAAGTTAGGAATCACATTTAACAAGCCTGCTGTTATGGCCAATATCAACCACATATCAAGACCTAAAATCAAACAGACAGTTGCAATTAAAACAAATATTACAAATCCCGATATCATCGCTCCCTTAATCCATTTTATAAGATTGTATCCAATATTTTCGAAAAGTTGTTTGGCTTTTGCCTTCCCTCTTCTTGGAACAAGATTAACTACTCCATTCACATAATCAAAAGGTGCAACTGATAGAAACATGGCAAGGAAAATAACAATGTATAAATCCCCGAAAACGCCAAACGACGATTTAAAGAAATCTTGAAGAAAAGGCAGTACTTTTTTTTGATTCTCTATGTCAGTAATTTGATCAGATATCTTTTGTCCTAAAGTAGTTTTATTCAAATATTCTTGTGCATTATCAATCATCACAGGTACAGCCTCTTGCATTTCTTTATATTGAATTTGAGCTTCTGCACCTACTAACCAAAAGAAGAATCCTGCCAAAAGAACCATTACTACTATGGTAACAGCAAGAGAAACTCCATCATTCAATCCGGTCCACGTCCTAATTTTACTTGATACAGCATTGAAAAACAAAGCTATGATTGAAGCTGCCAAAAGAAGCAAAAAGACATTGAATGTCTTGTAAATTAGCAATATCATAATGACTACAAAGGCTGTAATACCAACTGTAGTCCATACTTTGTTTGCAAAACTTGAAGATGTGTTTGCTTGTTTTTCTTTTTCCATAGTAAGCGAAGGTGTTTGAGTGAAGATGTTTGTTTGTTTGATTGATCAAATAGTAGAACAAATTGATTTGATAAAATGTTTTTGTCTTCGTAATTAAATGTTATAAAAGGATATTTTAAATTGGCCAGTCATTGAGTAGGGTGTAATGCTACAAAAATACATACCAATATAAGTCATTTCATTGGTGACCATCTGTAATTTGATTGTTATTAGCCTCATAAAAACCTTAATATCAAACCTTAAATTGAGTCATGCCCAAATATACTTGATAAATGCCGATGAAGACGTCCGAAAGCTTGAATAAAATTTATTTAGACCTTCGGAGGGTCTTAAATCGAGAATAAAAGTTATTTAGCACTTCTTAGCGTCGTAAAACGCAAATAAAAGATATTTGCGCTTTCGGAGGGTCATAAATCGTGAATAAAAAATATTTAGACCTTCGGAGGGTCGTAAATCGCAAATAAAAGATATTAGGCCTTTCGGAGACTCTTTTGGCGTAAAAAAGGATATCGTGGCCTCTAAAAACTTTTTTTGCTGTGCATATTTTACTGGGGTTTTACAATATAAGTAGTCATTGTAAGTCATAATTAATTCTTAATTGCTTCAATCAATTCTTCCACCGCCCCATCAATTGTCTCTTCGCTTTGCAACAACGTAACAAACTTACTACCAATAATAGCTCCCGATGCATTGTTGCAAGCAGCATCAAATGTAGACTTGTTGGAAATACCAAAGCCAATCATGCGAGGGTTTTTAAGTTTCATTGCATTCACACGTCGGAAATAAGCCAAATTATCATCTCCAAAGGATGTTTTTGCACCTGTTACCGAGGCAGTTGAAACCATATAAATGAATCCACCTGTGTGGCTATCAATCAAGCGAATGCGCTCATCGGAAGTTTCTGGAGTAATCAGCATGATGATGTGCAGATTGTGAGCTTCGGCAATTGATTTATAATTCACAAGGTAATCTTCAAACGGAAGGTCAGGAATAATCACCCCATCAATTCCGCAACGCTTGGCCTCGGCACAAAAATTGTCGAATCCAAATTGCATAATGGGATTGAGATAGCCCATCAACACCAATGGAATTTGCACCGACTCTCTCACTGTGGAGAGTTGGTTGAAAAGTATCCGCAGACTCATTCCATTTTCCAATGCTTTACTACCCGAAGTCTGAATGACGGGGCCATCGGCCATTGGGTCACTAAAGGGAATGCCAATTTCAATTAGTTTCACTCCATTTTTCTCGAGCGATTCGATTACGGGAACTGTATCATTTAGATTGGGAAAACCGGCAGTGAAATAAACCGATAATACTCCGTTTTTCTCTTTATCAAAAAGTTTGTCTATTCTGTTCATTGTTTTAATGATTTTAGAAATTGTTGGATGGATTGTATCTCTTTATTTGCAGGCGAAAGTTCGAATTGGCTGTTGATGTCTATGCCAATACACAATGGATGCGTAAACTCCTGAATGGCTAACACATCATCTGGACCAATGCCTCCACTCAAAAGGAAAGGAGTATTGCCCTGATAGTTTTGCAATATATTCCAATCGAACTTCCGCCCCGAACCACCATGAGCTGAGTTTTGTGTGTCGAAAAGAAAGTAGTCACATGAACCTTCATATTGTATTATCTTTTCTGAAGGAAACGTTGTTGCAACGCCGACGGCCTTTATCACTTTAATTTGCTTGTTCAGAAGTTGTTGACAGAACTCTGGAGACTCATCACCATGTAGTTGTACAATATCGAGTGAGAAGAGAGTTGCTTTATCTACAATAGTCTCTCTACTTTCGTTTACAAACACCCCTACTCTTTTCGCTTCTTTAGGAAGATAAGATGGCACAATATCAACATATCGTTTGGATGGAGGATAGAAAATAAACCCAATCCAATCTACACCCAATGCTTCTACAGCACGAATGTTCTCGCCATCGCGCATACCACACACTTTTATTATAGCAGAGTTTCTATTCATGAATACCACTTATAAATTGTTTGAGTGCATCGCCGGGATGCTCTGTTTTCATAAAGTTCTCGCCAATCAAGAATCCATTGTAGCCTGCTTGTCTTAAATCGCAGACCGTTCGTGGATCTGATATTCCGCTTTCGGATATCAACACAGCCTCGGTGGGCAACTTGTCAATCATTTTAAATGATTTCTCTACCGTGGTTTCAAACGAACCTAAATTGCGATTGTTTATCCCAATCATGTTGTTGAGTGGTGAAATGTATTCCACTTCCTTTTCATCGTGTAGCTCCAACAATACCTCCAAGCCTATACGCTGTGCGGTTTGTGTGAACTGTTTGCTTTGTGGTGGAGTGAGTGCTGCTGCAATCAATAATATGGCATGAGCTCCATGCATTTTCGATTCATATATTTGATATTCATCCACAATGAACTCTTTTCGCAACACGGGTATGGATGTCTGAGAGAGGGCTTGCTGCAAGTCTGCGATAGTTCCACCAAAGTAGGTTTCATCAGTAAGAATGGAGAGAGCAGCAGCATCACTCTTCTCATATTGTAATGGTATAATAGAAGAGTCAGCCCCTTGATTGATCCACGATTTGGAAGGCGACCTTCGTTTGAATTCTGCAATGATGCCATGAGAAGAATGCAGTAGCGATTCTTTCAGAGAAAGTGACTTATAAGACTGTGCTTCAATTCTTTTCTCAATCTCGTTTATGGTAAGCAGCTGCTTTTGTTTATCTACCTCTCGCAACTTGTGTGCAACTATTTCGCTTAATACGTCTTTCATTTTTTCAACTGTTTATTTCGATGAATCTGTTTAAACTTCTCAAAGCTTTTTTAGCTTGAATAGATTCTCTTGCAATATCAATGCATTCCTCTATTGTTTTGTTTTCTTCCATCAATTGAATTGCAAAAGCAGCATTTAGCATCACAACATTGGTTTGGGCTGTGGTGGCTGTGCCACTCAACACATTGTTGAATATTGCTACAGCCTCTTTAATGGTTTTACCTCCATAAATGTCCGATTCTTTAATTCTATCAATTCCCAAATCTTCGGGATGATAAAGATGCTCACCGTGATTGGAGATTACTTTAAAATCGCCTGTTAGCGAAATCTCATCATATCCGTCCATGCTGTGCACAATGCTAAATTTCTTGTTATTGGCTTGATAGATGTAGCGGTATAGGCGCGACAGCGATAAGTTATATACGCCCAACAATTGATATTCAGGCTCAACAGGATTTACTAAAGGACCCAATACATTGAAAAAGGTGCGAACTCCCAAACTCTTTCGTGTAGGAGCAACAGCTTTTAGGGCAGGACTAAACAAAGGAGCATGAAGATAAGCAATACTTGCTTTGTCAAGACTCTTGCGCAACACATCTGCATCGGTGGTAAACTTAACCCCTTGTTGCTCCATGGCATTGCTCGATCCGCTAACGGAAGTAGCTCCATAGTTGCCATGTTTCACCACGGGATAACCAGCTCCTGCAACTACAAAACTTGCAGTAGTAGAAATATTGAACGTGTTTTTACCATCGCCTCCCGTTCCCACAATGTCTATGGCGCGATAGTCAGATAAATCAATCTGTGTGCGCATTTCCATCAGAGCTTCACGGAAGCCCAATACCTCATCTACCGATATGTTGCGCATCAAGAAAATGGTAATGATGGCGGATAGTTGGGTTTCGGGGACTTCGCCATTTACAATTGCGGTGAGCAATTCTCGTGATTCTTCACGCGTGAGGTATTGATAGTCTAATAGTTTTAAGAGTATATGTTTCATATATGTTGTTCTTTTCTTCAATTATTAAATATTGTGCAACGATGCTGCCCTATCAATTGCTTTTTTCAAACCACGCAATTTGTTATTGACCTCTTGCAGCTCGCCCTCTTCGGTGCTCATAGCTACAATGCCCGCTCCGGCTTGATACCACAACTCATTGTTTCGACTCACAAATGTGCGAATAGTGATGGCTTGATTGGTGTTTCCGTTAATTCCGATGAAACCAATGCAACCTCCATAAGCTCCACGGTTGTGCTCCTCAATATCCGATATCAATTGCATAGCACGCGGTTTGGGAGCCCCCGAAAGAGTTCCTGCAGGAAATGTATCGAAAAATGCTTTCATTCGGTTGGTATCCTTTTTCAACTGACCACTCACGCGCGACACCAAGTGAATGACATGTGAATAATATTGTGCTTCTTTATAAAAATCAACCTGTATATTATCCGCATTGTCACTTATATCCAATTGTGCCAAATCTACCAACATATCATGCTCGGCATTTTCTTTTGGGTCTTTCAGTAAAGCCAGCGTTGCCTCTTTGTCTTCCTTTATGTTTCCTGTTCTTTTCGCAGTTCCTGCAATAGGATCAATACTAATAATACCTCCCTCAATTTTGCAATGTGTTTCTGGTGAAGAACCAAATATGCGAAATCCGCCAAAATCGAAATAGAAAAGATAAGGCGAGGGGTTGATGGATCGCAGGGCGCGATATACCTTGAAATCGTCACCCGAAAAGCGTTGCTTGAAGCGACGCGAAAGTACAATTTGAGAAACATCGCCATTGTTACAATGGTCTATACCTGTTCGCACATATTGTTTGTACTCCTCATCGGTGATTGTGCTTGTCTCTTCTCCTTCTGTAAAGAAATTGTAGGTGGCGAAGTTACGTGCATTAATCAATGATTCGATGGTGGACAACTGGCTCTCTTCACCATCCATCACAAGTTCTATCAAAGATATCTCGTCTTTGAAATGATTGAACACCAATAGGTATTTATAGAGAATATATCTCAAATCAGGAGCATCATTACGCTCTTCCTTGCTCTCTTTGATAGAGATATCATGCGTATATTTCACACAGTTGAAAGTGGTATATCCAAAGAAACCACATTGAGATGCCAAGTCACCCTCGATATTGAAATGCGAAATGAAATCGTTCAGAGCATCGGAGATGGAAAAAGAGTCTGATAAACTCATCGAGTTCTTATTATTGTCTGGAAAACTCTCAATACACTCGCCTCTGTTGATATCGATATGAGCCATGGGACAAAGTCCAATGTATGATGTGCTGTTTTCATTCGAATGATAGTCAGAACTTTCCAGCAATGCGGATTGTGGAAACTGGTCTCTTACTTTCAAATAAATGCTTACTGGAGTATGCAGATCGCCAAGAATTGTCTTTGTATGGGTTGTATAGTTGTACTTCATGTTGTTTGGTTATTAAAATTGTTTATGCTCAAAATAGGTTGTCAAATCTTTATCGCCACGACCCGAAAGGGTAACTACAACAACATCCGACTCTTTAAAAGAAATTTTATCGAGTACTGCCAAAGCATGTGCCGATTCTAAAGCAGGGATAATGCCTTCGTTGCGTGTCAAATCATAAGCTGCTTGCAGGGCTTCATCATCATCAACGGCTAATACTTTAGCACGATTGTTTTCTGCTAAGTTGGCGTGTATAGGGCCAATGCCAGGATAATCCAATCCTGCTGATATAGAATAAGGTTCCACAATTTGACCATCGTCGGTCTGCATCAACAAAGTTTTGCAACCATGAATGATTCCGGTCTTGCCCAATTGAATTGTCGCGGCTGACTCTCCACTGTCGATTCCTCTGCCACCTGCCTCGGCAAGCACAATCTTCACCGAATCGTTATCCAAAAAGTGGTAGATTGTACCTGCTGCATTGCTTCCGCCACCCACACATGCCACTAAGTAGTCGGGTGCATCGCGTTGCTCCTTTTCTTTCAACTGGATTTTTATCTCTTTGCTTATAACAGACTGCAAACGTGATACTAAATCGGGGTAAGGATGTGGTCCAACTGTCGACCCTATTATATAATGCGTGTCGGTGGGATGAGCACACCAATCGCGAATAGCCTCATTAGTAGCATCTTTGAGTGTCATATTGCCAGATGTAACAGGAACAACAGTTGCACCCAACATTTTCATTTTCTGCACATTCACTGCCTGACGCTCCACATCGGTTTTACCCATATACACAATGCATTCCATTTGCATCAAAGCACACACAGTGGCAGTGGCTACACCATGCTGACCAGCACCAGTTTCTGCAATGATGCGCGTTTTACCCATTCGCTGTGCAATGAGAATCTGCCCGATGGTGTTATTTATTTTATGAGCCCCTGTATGATTCAGGTCTTCTCGTTTAAGATAGACCTTGCAGTTGTGTTTCTCTGAAAGATAACGTGACAGATATAGAGGTGAAGGACGACCTACATAATCACGCAGCAATTGATCGAAATCTTTCTTGAAAGACGCGCTCTCTATAATGGAGAGATACTCTTTTTGCAAATCGCTTACACAGCGATGAAGTATTTCGGGAATGTAGGCTCCTCCATAGATGCCGTAGAATCCTGATTCGTTTACTAAATAGTTTGTCATATTATTGTTGGTGTTGATTGTTCTTAAAAATGAAAAAAGCCCATCGCAGGTGCGACAGGCTTTAATATATATTTTTTGTATTATACTTTTATATATGCATATAGCTGGTTCTCCTTACGACTGATTGAGTTGTAAGATGCGCCACCAATATCTATTTGAAAGTAATATGTTCATTTTGCTGTTATAATGCTACAAATCTAATAAAAAAAGTAATACGTGTATTATTAATTAATGACTTTAACAAAATTGTTTTAGGATGGTTCAAAAATAACTTCGATATTTTTATCACTATCTCCCCATTGCTTTATATCTTTTTTTACCTTTGCACCTGAATTTAAAGATTGAAGTAGGTATGATTTATTTGATGATTGTTGTGTTCCTTCTGGGCTACATATCCATAGCCATGGAACACACAATAAAAATTAATAAGGCCAGCGTGGCCCTGTTAATTGGTATGCTTTTGTGGGTAGTTTATATTTATCTTGCACCATCTATAGTGCAAACAGTTTCGGCCGAAAGTTTCACCGACTTCTTGTATCACAATGATGCTTTGAAAAACCTGCACTTCAAAGAGCAAGTGCGAAGTTTTGTTGTCAATCATCAGTTGCTGGAAGCTATTGGCGATATATCTGAAACCCTTCTTTTCCTTACTGGAGCCATGACAGTGGTAGAGGTGATAGATGTGCACGGAGGGTTCAACTTCATCACCAATTGGATTGTAACTCGAAAGCGCAGAAAGTTGCTTTGGTTAGTGGCAATCATCACCTTCTTCTTATCGGCAGTGCTGGACAACCTTACCACTACCATTGTAATGATAATGTTGATTCGCAAAATTGTGGAAGACACGCGTGAGAGATGGATTTTCTGCAGTATGATTGTGCTGGCTGCGAATAGTGGTGGAGCATGGTCGCCCATTGGCGATATTACCACCATTATGCTGTGGGTGAAAGGAAACATTACAAGTGTGGCTATTATCAAAAGCATCTTCTTGCCAAGTTTAGTATCACTGATTGTTCCATTGTTTATTGCACAATATTGGCTAAAAGGCAAACTGCCTACCAGTCCAAACGAGAAGTATTGGGAAGACCCAAAATCGCTCGACTATTATCTCACACCCCTCAACCGCTTTATTGTATTTGTATCGGGTATATCCATACTTATACTTGCACCCGTGTTTAAAGCTGTTACGGGATTGCCTCCTTTTGTGGGAGTTCTGTTAGGGGTGAGCATTCTATGGATTTACACCGAAATAATGTATAATCACAAGAAGAATATGAGCGAGGATATTAAAGTGCGTGTAGCGCGTATATTCCAACGATTGGATATTTCTACCTTGATGTTCTTTTTAGGTATTCTCTTAGCCGTTGATGCCCTCTCAAGAGCTGGAGTTTTATTGAGTCTTTCGGGATTCATGACCAATCACATGCCCAACATTTATGCACAATCGGTGGTTATTGGCATTATGTCGTCTATATTCGACAACGTTCCACTGCTGGCTGGTACTATGGGTATGTATCCCATTGCTACTGAAGCCATGCTTGCCTCTGCAGCCAACCCCGAATATCTGCAAAACTTTGTAGTAGATGGCAACTTCTGGCATTTCATTGCCTACTGTGTGGGCACGGGTGGTAGTATATTGCTTATCGGCTCTGCCGCGGGGGTTATATTAATGGGGATAGAGCGCATTACTTTTATGTGGTATCTCAAAAGGATATCGCTGTTGGCATTGATAGGGTATTTGTGTGGAGCTGGGGTTTATATGGTGCAGTTGATGATTTTTTGAGGTATTGATATGTGATATAATATATGAGATATTGGCAAAAAAACAAAAAAAATAGCAATCCTCATGGATTGCTATTTTTATATATTGTTGAGACGCCCATTTATGGTCGTCCTAACTTAACTTTCTTACTTTACTTTCTTGTAACCATATACTGCGCGCTCACCTAATTGCTCTTCAATGCGAAGCAATTGGTTGTATTTGGCCATACGATCAGAACGGCTCATGGAACCAGTTTTGATTTGACCAGCGTTGGTTGCTACAGCAATGTCAGCAATAGTTGCATCTTCTGTTTCGCCTGAACGGTGAGAAGTTACACTTGTGTATCCATGACGGTGAGCCATTTCAATTGCATCTAAAGTTTCTGTCAATGTTCCAATTTGGTTTACTTTGATAAGGATAGAGTTTGCACAACCCATTTCAATACCTTTTTCCAAATACATTACGTTAGTAACAAACAAGTCATCACCTACCAATTGAACTTTGTCGCCCAATCTATCAGTAAGTATTTTCCAACCTTCCCAGTCCATTTGATCCATACCATCTTCGATAGAATCGATTGGGTATTTTTCAACTAACTCAGCAAGGAAATCAACTTGTTCTGCTGGAGTGCGAACTACACCTGAATCACCTTCATACTTAGCATAGTTGTAGTTTCCACCTTCGTAGAATTCAGATGCAGCACAGTCTAAAGCGATTGTGAAATCGTTTCCAACTCCGTGAGTATAACCAGCATCTTCAATAGCTTTCATGATAGACTCTAAAGCATCTTCAGTACCATTAAGTGCAGGTGCAAAACCACCCTCATCACCGACAGCAGTACTTAAACCACGACCTTTCAAAACTTTTGCAAGAGCATGAAAAACTTCAGTTCCCCAACGTAATCCCTCACTAAAAGTAGGAGCTCCAACTGGACGAATCATGAACTCTTGGAATGCAATAGTAGCGTCAGAGTGAGATCCACCGTTGATGATATTCATCATTGGTACAGGAAGCGTTACAGCGTTAGTTCCACCAATGTATCTGTAAAGTGGCATCCCTAATGCATCAGCAGCAGCTTTAGCTACAGACAAAGAAACACCTAACATTGCGTTAGCACCAAGGTGAGATTTTGTTTTAGTTCCATCAAGAGCGATAAGTAATGCATCAATTTCAGCTTGTTGTGAAGCATCCCAACCTAAAAGCTCAGGAGCAATAACATCGTTAACATTAGCAACAGCTTTCAAAACACCTTTACCACCATATCTTTTTGAGTCTCCATCGCGAAGCTCAACAGCTTCGTTTTCTCCAGTTGATGCACCAGAAGGTACTGAAGTACGTCCAAATCCACCACACTCTAACATTACGTCAACCTCAACAGTAGGGTTACCTCTTGAGTCTATAACTTGTCTACCGATAATACTTTCAATTCTCATGTTTTTAATTTTAAAATGATAATTATATTGATTTCTAAAATATACAATCTTAAATGTGTTGATTACACATTAAATTTAAGAATACAAATATACAATATTTTATAGAATTTCGTTTGGTTTACACCTTTAATAAATGCAAAGGAATGATGAAAAAGTGGTGAATAACAACTATATAGTGGAAATAACTACGAATTTCCAATTATGAATTGTGTTTTGAATGCTATAATTTTTTATAGATCTCTTGTACACATTCTTAATAGCAGATATGTAATTGGTATTCAATCTGATTAGTCTATTCGTCGCTTATTGCTCAATGTTAGCTTGTAGTCCTATGGTCTACTTAGACCAAACCAGTTGAATAAGCGCACTCATATTGTCTGTGACCAGTCTTACAGAGATAGCTAATAAAATAACCCCGAAAATCTTACGCATTATATAAACTCCTCCTACACCCATAACTCTTTTCACTAAGTCGAGATTTCTCAAGACAAAGTAGACAAACAGCATGTTAACTAACACAGCTATAATAATATTAATGGTTGCGGTTTGAGCCCTCATTGACAAAAGAGTAGTAAAACTACCCGGACCAGCAATTAGCGGAAACACCACGGGCACTAAAGTAGAAGACTCCTTGGGGCCATCATTTTTAAATATCTCTACTCCAAAAATCATCTCTATCGAGATTATGAGAAGAACCAAACCTCCCGCTACAGCAAATGATTTGAGGTCTACTTGAAATAGACCCAAGAGCCACTCTCCAACGAATAGAAATAAAATTAAAATGACAAATGAGTAAATAGATGCTTGTGCAGCATTAATTTTTTTATTTTGACTACGTAGATTCAAAAAAATAGGAACAGAACCTGTAGCATCAATTATAGCGAAAAGCACAATGAAGGTACTTACAATTTCTAAAAAATCTAAATTGAACATATTTACTTTTGTTTTGTGGACTCTTGTTATGTATTTTGTCTTTGATAGTTCAATAAGCTATTTTTGCAACTTATATATTGCGTGTAAAATTACTTAAATTGCAGCTTATTTCAAAGCAATACCTCTAATTTATCTTTCGCTATTACAATAGGAGTCAACTCGAAATAGCTATTGTGTGCAAAGTTGAGATACTTAATAATGGTAAAAGCATCGAAGTGATGAAAGAAACGTTTCTCGAAAGTGACTGCTGTTGCAGAGTTTTGATTGCAATCGGTTATAGCGGCGAGTAGATTGTTGTCTGCTAAAAAATGCTGTATAGAAATATGCAAATCTGCTATCAAATCTTTCACTACCGCATCAGATTGTTTGTAAAACTTGATGCGCAATATAAAAAAGTTTTGCAAAGCTTGGAAAGCCTCCACTGAATAGACACACAAAAGACCATCGTCTGATGCTATTATTTTCTCTAAAGCAGGGCCAGTGCCAAAAGGTATGCGGTGTGAGAATCGTGCTTCGGGATATACAAAAGCTTTCAATAACTCTACTGTCCTGCCTAAAAAAAATACTTTCTGAAGAAAGTAAAAATCTTCACCACCTTGCTGACGCCCTATACCTCCAACACGCACATAAGCATCGGCCAACACGGCAAAGGCAGAACCAATAGTGTGGTAATAGTAGGGGCAGTCAATAGCTTTCAAAGCATTGCGGAAATACCAGATATAATCTTCATATTGATCTATGGCGCTTTGCAAAGCAACATTGTCAATGTTAACACGATGCTTGAAATTCAATATACAGCAATTAGGGCTATAAGTAGTAAACTGTTTCTCTATCAATTGCAAGTAGTTTTCAGATACTGTACAATCGGCATCTAATGAGATGATAACACCATCATTATTGCCCGATTGGAAAAACCCTCTCAAAGCCCACTCCATACCTATTTTTCGTGCCAATCCCACTCCAGCATGTTTGCGTGGTAGGTCTTCGCATTGCAATGCATGAAAAGAGAGTTTGGGTTGATTGTTTTCGATTGCAAAAGCAGTTAGCGCATCGTAAGTTTTCCTGTTGTTATGAATGGCATTCTCATTGGATAATTCACCAGAATTGACAACTACCAAAACACCTACAGGGTTTTGTGTTGACGTACAAAGCATAAGACTTCGGAGTGTGGTTAACACATGGGGCTCGTCAAAACAAGGAATAACCACCACCATGTCATAATCGAAATCGGATGCTATTGCGTATTTGTTATACGCTTGATGCTTTTGTATGTATTTTTGCCAGTGTTTCATGTTGAATAGAATTAGTTATTAATAGTGTTTAGAAAGAATGAAAACGCATTATTCTTTACTCTCACTACAACAAAAAAAAAGATGCTTCAAAGTTTCACCATCAATGTAAAACTTCAAAGCACCTATGTATATCATCCTCTGTTCATCTATTGTAAGATGAGTGAGTAGTGTTATTTCTTCTTTTCTTCGGAAGTTGCAACAGTAGTTGCAGGTCCGTAGCGCTTGTTTAAAAATACAATTACTTCGTCAGTAATGTCATATTTTGGATGAGACAATAATATATTGTCTGATGAAGTGTTACTCAATATCACATCAAAGTTTCTGGTAGCATTGTAATCTTTCAAGGCTCCTCTAATGCTGTCAGACAGTTGCATGTTCAACTTTTGTTGCTCTACTTGCAACTCATTGCCTAACTTTTGCGCCATATTTTGATATTCCTCTCCCATTCTTTGAATGCGACGTTGCTCTTCTTCTGCTCTTTGTTGTGTCAGAAATGCATTGTTCTCCAACTTACGTTGAAACTCTTGGGCTGCTGTTTGCACTTGACGCTCTTTTTGAGTTAATGATGCACGCGAGTTCTCTTCAATTCTCATCAATGCCTCATTGAGGTCTGTAGCAAAATTGTAATTCATTAGCAACGAGTCAACATTTACATATGCTATTGGTAGAGTTGCACTATCGCCAGCTGCATATTGAACTTTAACGTGATCGCCACCATTTTTAGGTGTAGAAGTAAAGTGTAGAATGTAAAGCAAAATTAATGCAGCAGCAAGTATGCCGCTGATAACATAGTTATTCTTCATTTTGATATATTAATTTATAAATTATCGGATTTAAGCATTTCCATCACTGGACTAACGTAACTTTGTATATCTCGTTCTTGAGAAGAAGCACAAGTTATACCGCGATCCATCATCGCCTTATTGCCACTAACATGTGTATTTACGAAGGTTCCTTTTTTAGTAAAAAAAACTCTAACTCCCATTAGCATAATGGCTATACCTAATACAATTATTGAAATGATGATAGTTTGTACCATAGTTTTTTCTTTATTTGAGGGGCAAAGATAGTTTAATTAGATAATTATTTGACAAAAAATCATCTTAAAGATACAAAAATCTTTGCGCTCCTAAAAATTTCTCGTAAATTTACAGAATAAGATTACCATTTAAGAATGCCACAATAATTAATTGACCCCATGGTTGACAGAAATTAAATGTAGCAACTATCATTCTGAACAGTTAAATTATAGACATTATAAAAACCTTACAAGTATGACGATCAAAGATTTAAAACCAACCGAGTTATGGAGTTATTTTTATGATATAACACAAATACCTCGCGCTTCAAAAAAAGAAGAGAAAATACTGGCTTATTTACTCGACTTTGCAAAGAAGCACAAACTCGAAGCCAAACAAGACAAAGCAGGCAATGTATTAATAACAAAAGAAGCAACAAAAGGAAAAGAAAATCTTCCTACAGTTATCCTTCAGTCGCATGTTGACATGGTGTGTGAAAAAAACACAGGTGTGGAGCATGATTTCGACAACGATCCCATTGAAACTTATGTAGATGATGGCTGGCTGAAAGCAAAAGGAACTACACTGGGTGCCGACAACGGTATTGGTGTGGCTGCTCAACTGGCAGTGTTGGCCTCTGAAAATATTGCCCATGGCAAAATAGAAGCCCTATTCACAATTGACGAAGAGACAGGACTGACAGGTGCTTATGCTTTAGAGCAAAACTTCATGACAGGTAAAATCTTGCTGAATTTAGATACTGAAGAAGAAGGCGAAATATACATTGGATGCGCTGGTGGAAGAGGCACAAAAGCTTTTTTCAAATACAAACTAAAAGAGACTCCCAAAAACTACTTCTGGTTTAGAGTAGAAGTGAAAGGTCTGAAAGGTGGTCACTCGGGCAGCGATATAGATCACGGATTGGGCAATGCCAACAAGATATTGACCCGTTTCCTTTACCAATTTCTTGACGAGGAGTACAAGTTAGTACTTTCGGAAATAGATGGTGGCAATCTTCACAATGCCATTGCACGCGAAGCTTATGCTGTAGCCGGAGTAAAAAACAAAAACAAAGAAACAGTTCGTGTAAAACTCAATCACCTATTGGCCGATATGCAAGACGAATTGAAGCATACAGACGCTGGTATCGACATTACGCTTGAATCTACCGATACTCCCAAAAAAGTGATTGGAGCAAAGAAGGTGAGAAAAATCGTTTTAGCACTTACTGCTTGTCCTCACGGAGTGATAGATATGAGTCGCGACATTCCTGGTGTAGTGGAAACTTCTACCAACTTGGCCTCCGTAAAAATGCGTAATGACAATATCATTGAAATTGGAACCAGCCAACGAAGCTTGACAGAATCAGCTAAGCATAATGTTGTTAGCATGGTGTCTTCAGTATTCAAATTGGCCAAAGCCGATGTGGTGAATAGCGAGGGATATCCAGGATGGAAACCCAACCCAGATTCGCCCCTATTGAAACTTGCTAAAGCTCAATACGAGAACTTATACAAAATAGCTCCCGAAGTGAAAGTTATTCATGCCGGATTGGAGTGTGGACTGTTTGTTGAGAAATATCCCGAATTGGATATGATCTCCATTGGGCCAACTATTCGGAATGCACACTCACCTGACGAAAAAACAGAAATTGCTTCTGTTCCTAAATGGTGGGATTTCTTTGTGCAACTGTTAGAGAATATACCAGCAGAGAAGTAAATGGATTGATCAATTAAATTCAAAATTGATATAATCAAAAAAAAGGAAACAGTCTTTGTGTAAATAATACAGAATGATTGTTTTCTTTTTTTTCTAATACTTTCACATGTATAATTGAAAGGGAATTATCCCAATTGATAACGATTACCATGCAAAACAAACATATATTCATTATTACCTGTTGCATTGCATTGCTTTCTTTTTTATATACAAAGGCGTCTGCACAAAACAACTTCCGAATCATGTTTTATAATGTTGAAAATCTATTCGACACCAAACACGATTCATTGAAAAATGATTATGACTATCTTCCTGGTGGATTTATGAATTGGAACAACTGGAAGTATTGGGAAAAACAGCGCAACATTGGGCGTGTTATCACTGCAGTTGGGCAAATGCAATCACCCGCATTGGTGGGATTGTGCGAAATAGAAAACGATAGCGTGATTTTTGATCTCATTAAACGCTCACCTATACGTGCTCAAGAATATGACTACATTGCAACCAATTCGCCCGATTGGCGTGGTATTGATGTGGCGCTACTATATCAACGAAATAAATTTAAATTGTTAGAGAAAAACGAATACGAATTAGTAAGGAGCGACAAAGATGCGCGTCCAACGCGCAATCTATTGCATGCCGTGGGGAAAGTAATATCAGGAGATACGTTGGATGTTTTTGTTTGTCATTGGCCATCTCGCTATGGTGGGCAAAAAATATCTGAAGGAGGCCGGATAGATGCATCACAGTTGTTACGTGACAAAGTAGATAGCTTGTTTGCTGTTCGTCAAACTGCAAACATCATTATTATGGGCGATTTTAATGATCATCCCAACGACAAGAGTATTTTTAAAGTACTCAAAGCTCGTAGTATCAACTACCATCGCAGCCCAAACGAATTGTACAATATGTTTTTTCACCGTATAAAGGAGCGTGATTTCGGCACTCTCAAATACCAAGGACAATGGGGAGTGTTGGATCAGTTTATAGTAAGCGGCAATCTTTTAATGAGAAGTAATAGAGTAAAGATTGATGATAACAAAGCACATATTTTTAGCGCTGACTTCCTAACAGAAAAAGATGAGAAATATGGAGGTGTTCACCCTTACAGAACTTATCTGGGTCCCCGATATATGGGTGGATTTAGTGACCATTATCCTATATATATGGATTTGATAATAAAAGCACCTTGATTCAATATCCGCTCAGAACTAAAGATTAAAATATTGAAAGTACAAATAATCTCCTAAAATTAAGGACATATATATACTTATAACCCTTAAAACCGGAAGTAATTGATACGTATTTGAGCCTTTTTTCTAATCTTTATATTAAATCCTTTGTTTCTGAAATTAATAAACTCTATTTTTGTGTCACTCAAGATAAGTATACTAAACATTCTAAAGAAAAATTCTCATGAATCCATTATTGTTTAATTTAAACGGCTGGGAAATTCCAATTATAGTTCTCGCAATTCTTCTTTTATTTGGAGGAAAGAAAATACCTGAATTTATGAGTGGATTAGGCAAAGGCATCAACAGTTTTAAGAAAGGATTAAAAGATATTGAAGAAGACGTTAAGTCTGACACTACATCTGAAACTAAATAGTTTTCCCTTTTCATTTTTTTTAAACTCACAGGTAATACTATAAATTACCTATGAGACAAAACAGTACAATTCAAAAACCGGTAGTAATCTCTATCGGTTTTTAAAAACCAAATAGATTGCAATAAAGTAAATGAGCAAAGATGAAATGTCCTTTTGGGACCATTTGGATGAATTACGTGGGCATCTTATTCGAATTATTTTGGCCTTGGTTGTTTTCACCATTGTGGGTCTCATCATTATCCCTAAAGTATTTGACAGCATAATTCTTGCTCCACGCTCTTCGGATTTTGTTACGTATAAATTTTTCGAGAAAATGGGAGAATACATCCCTTTTCTACCCGACTTTTCAGCCGATGCATTTTCTGTAACTATCCTCAACATAAACATGACTACTCAGTTTATGACTTATATTTCTACCTCCTTTGCATTTGCTGTTCTTCTTTGCATACCTTATTTGTTCTACGAGATTTGGAAGTTTATAAGTCCTGCCCTCTACGAAAATGAAACAAAAAACATCAAGAAAGCATTCACTTTTGGAGGCTTTATGTTTCTTATTGGTTGCTTGGTAGGATATTTCATTGTGTTTCCTCTTATTTTCAGGTTCTTAATCACTTTCGAGTTGAGTGCTAACATAGAGAATATGTTATCGTTAGACTCATATATGAGCAACTTCTATATGCTCATTCTAATAATGGGAGTTGTTTTTGAATTACCCTTAGTGTTTTGGATACTGTCTAATATGGGTCTGGTGTATAGATCATTCTTTCGTACATATCGTCGACATGCCATTGTGGGCTCACTCATCTTAGCTGCTCTCATCACTCCTTCAGGTGATCCTTTTTCCCTTTTTGTAGTTACCATACCCCTATACCTGCTATGGGAGATTAGTGCTTTTGTAGTTCATAAAGATCCTCCAGTCGAAGATTTACCCACAATATTCGAATAAGTAAGTAAATAGATTTTATATAAATGCCCCACTCAATTTCTGTTGATTGGGGCATTTAATTTTTAATATCAAATTGAGAGATTCTGTTCTTTAATGTAATCTATCGACACTTCCCTGCCAACTGCACCCCAAACAATATAATTTGGAAGTGTCAAAACCTTCCAGCGATTCGTGATCGTGAATGGGTATTATCTCTTTGTCTTGGTTTACAATGACTATCAAGCGTTCTCCTTCATTATTTTTCAGATAAAAGCGGTGAATCTTACACTGTGGGCATAACTTCTTTCTCATTCTACATCCTCCTTCTTAGCCTCTTGCCATATCTCCTCCATTTCGGTAAGGATCATATCTTTTAGGTTGCGCCCATTCTGTTTGGCTTCCTTTTCTAAATAAGTAAACCGCTTGATGAATTTCCTATTGGTACGTTCCAAGGCATTGTCTGGATTTACGTTATACAAGCGAGCAGCGTTTACTATACTGAACAATAGATCGCCAAACTCACCTTCCATTCGGTCATCATCCATTTTATCTATCTCCACTTTCAACTCATCCATCTCTTCATTCACTTTGTCCCACACATCGCGACGCTCATTCCAATCAAATCCCGAATTGCGTGCTTTGTCCTGAATTCGATAAGCTTTCACCAACGAAGGCAGTGAAGCAGGCACACCATCCAAAATGGTTTTGTTGCCATCTTTCTCCTTCATCTTTATCTGTTCCCACGACTGCTCCACCATTTTGGGGGAGTCTGCTTGGGTATCGCCAAACACATGTGGGTGGCGGAAAACCAACTTGTTGGATATAGCATTGCATACATCGCCAATATCGAACGAGTTTTTCTCTTCGCCAATCTTTGCATAGAATATAATGTGAAGCAACAAATCACCCAGCTCTTTCTTTATTTCATTGGGGTCGTTGTTCAATATGGCTTCAGACAGTTCGTAAGTTTCTTCTATTGTGTTGGCACGCAAGCTCTCATTGGTTTGGACTCTGTCCCATGGGCATTTTTCTCTCAGCTCGTCAAGTATATCCAAAAGACGATTGAATGCATTCAGATTCTCTTTTCTATCATTCATTGTAAATGTTCTTTATATTGAAATGAAAAATACCGATGAACGAAGCATGAACTTTGTTATCGGTATTTTTATATGTGTTTTATATAATCAATTATCTACTTATTGAAGTTATTCATGCCAAGTTGCAAGAACTCCACATAATTGTCTATACTTTCATCAAATGCATACGATGGGCTCAGCGGTTTTCCGTTAGTATCAAGCACCACGTAGAATGGTTGTGAGTTTGAAGCAAACTTATGACGCTGCAAATAGCTCCATTTGTCTCCAATTGTTTTAAGCTTAGTTGTTCTGCCGTTTTCCTCCACTTCAATTATTTCTGGCAACTTAGTTTTATCGTCCACCATCAATGTTATTAAAACAAATTCATCGTCGATGAGGCTCTTTACGCGAGGGTCTGTCCATACAGATGCTTCCATTTTTCTACAGTTTACACATCCATAGCCCGAGAAGTCAATCAACACAGGCTTGTTCTGTTGTTTAGCAATTGCCATTCCCGTTTCGTAATCCAACGATTTAGCATGTACAGCTCCTTCATATAGGTTGAAGTCTTGTGTATACATGGGCGGTGCAAATGCACTGATTGCTTTGAGCGGTGCCCCCCACAATCCGGGAACCATATACAATGCAAACGAAAGTGATATGATGGACATAAACAAGCGAGGCACTGTAACGTGGGGCACGTCACTATCATGCGCCATTTTCAATTTACCCAATAGGTAGAAACCTAACATAGCAAATATGATAATCCAGAGTACTAAGAAAGTCTCTCTATCGAGAATTCCCCATCCGTAAGCTAAATCTGCAACCGACAAGAACTTGAAAGCAAGAGCCAATTCTAAAAATCCTAATACAACTTTCACTGAGTTGAGCCATCCACCGGATTTGGGCATACTCTCTAAGAACGAAGGGAAAATTGCAAAGAAACTAAATGGAATGGCCAGTGCTAATGCAAAACCAAACATACCAATGGCAGGAGCAATGATGCTACCTGTAGTGGCTGTTTCTACCAATAGTGTTCCAATAATAGGACCTGTACACGAAAAGGATACAAGGGCCAATGTAAAGGCCATGAAGAATATGCTAAGCATACCTGTTGTTGAGTCTGCTTTAGAGTCAATCTTGTTGGTCCACGACGCTGGCAATACCAAATCAAAAGCACCAAAAAACGATATGGCAAAGAACACTAACAGTGCAAAGAATATGATATTGAAGACAGCACTGGTCGATAAATCATTGAGTGCACTTGCACCAAATATACCCGTTATGGCCAATCCTAACAATACATATATTACTATAATGGACACACCGTACAGTACAGCATCCGAAATTGCTTTCTTTCTGTTTGCTTTGTTGCGCTTTAAGAAGAAACTAACGGTCATGGGTATCAATGGCCACACACACGGAGTGAGCAGTGCAATGAATCCTCCCAGAAAACCTGCAATAAGAATCCACCACAAAGACTGTCCCTTAATGCTTCCTTTCAAACCATAGTTCTGTAATTCATCTATTACTGGCGTCCAAAGTTGATTATTACTTATATCAGTAGCGTTAGAAGACAAATTCAATGGAGTCATCACCATATCAGTTGTTTCTATCGAAGAGCCCTCCTCAGTCTCAGCATCAACACCTATTGCACTATCATCAGAAGATGATGTACCTGCATCACTACTTGCAACGACTGTTTTAGGAAGATCTGATGATTTAAAAGAGAAGTCAACAGGTAGCGGGGGGGTGCATTCAGAGCCATTACAAGCCTGTGAACGAATATCTCCTTCCAATACAAACTTTGCCTTATCAGTTACCTTGAAGCGTTGCACAAACTTAGCCTGATTCTCATAAGAACCTACAGTCATTTCAAAAATAGCATCATAGCCCGAAATCAACTTAGAGTCTTTAGGTACAAAACCACCTACTGCAACAGCACCTTGCACCTTGTCAATAGATAATGAGGTAGGATATGGTCCACCATCAGGTATGTTAGTTCCGTATATATACCAACC
>LFRM01102553.1_pt1 | contig 37609 bp, 33 predicted proteins | sample 618341 | NCBI WGS metagenome assembly LFRM01 (sample SAMN03654438, study PRJNA283298) | anaerobic digester metagenome | isolation source: pool of bioreactors CSTR01a, CSTR02a, and CSTR03a thermophilic anaerobic... | place: Denmark: Kgs. Lyngby | collected 2014-05-21 | reverse complement strand
GCTGAGGTAATGGGCAAATTGTGCAGACTGATCACGCAACTCGGCATAGCTGTGACGGCTTGAACTGCCATCAGCATTCTCTTGAATTAAAGCCACCGCACCATTGACAGCATGGCGGTCACAGCACTCATAACAGGCGTTCATCGCGGTAAAATTTCCGCTAATGGCATCACTCACAGTAGCGTCAAAATCAAAATCTTTTGAGGCTTGGAAATAGTCTTTTTTTACTAAGCTCATGGCACGCTCCAACTTTTATTATTGTTGACATTGCAAGGTACACACCTTGATAGTCAGCCCCAGTTGGCTACAGAAGCAATAGCAAAAAGCCTCAAACTACTTGAACGTATTTGCCAATTATTTATTTTTATCCAATAAAATTGAGCGGTAATGACTGGGCTGTGTGCCGGTCCATTTACGAAAGGCTTTGTAAAAAGAGCTGACATCCGCAAAGCCTAAGGCCATGGCAATATCGACAAAAGCACACTGCTCATCCGCTAACCACTTAATCGCTAACGAACTACGCACAGCATCCTTAAGCCGTTGATAACTCTGCCCTTCTTCATTTAATCGACGCTGTAAGGTGGACACTGACATAAATAAATCTGCCGCCAAGTCCACTGCATCAGGCCAATTCTTAGGGTCGTTTCTGAGTAGATCACGCCGAATCTGACTCGCTAAACTTTGCTCATCGCGGTACTTCACCATAATGTTATTCGGCGCGTGGCGTAAAAAGCGCTGCAAGTCCTGTGCACTGCGTTTAATCGGCGCAGCCAAAATATCGGCAGAGAACAGTATTTGAGATTGTCGACAATCAAAGCGTAAGTTGTCAGAAAACATCACCCGATAGTCATCTATAAAATCCGGTTCTGAGCAGCGCGAATCAACCGATAATAAGGGCACCCGCTGGTTAGCTAACCAACAGGTTAGACCATGCACATACATCCAAAAAGTAAAGTAAGTAAAGGCTCGCGCAGGCTGTGCACTGTCTTCGCGCAAAACTACGGCGGCCATACTTTGTTTAATACGCAACACAGCACGTTTATCTGCAAAAACCAAAGCTAAAAACTGTAAAGCCACTTCCAAACCCTGCCCAACCGTAGGCTGCTGCGCTGCCATGCTGCACATAAAAGCAAAACTGCCGGGGCGCATACTGCGCCCATCCATCAAAAAGAACTCATCTTGGATGGTGCGGCGTAAGCGTCGCCAAAAACGCGCATAGTGTTTAACCGAGACGCGCCCNNTGCTGCAACGGTGCATACAGCGCCTCGCGCACCATCACTGTCGATACCGTCCCTGAGAGCTGCTTGCGCATATTAGATCGCCTCCTTGTGCTGAGCGGGTGGTAAAAGTATGTCTTGCTGCATGGCCGCTTGCTCACGCAAAAAATTCCAAGCAGTACGCATACGGGCAATATCCTTTAACTCAATGGGCATCAGCATCCAAAATGTTCGAGTAAAACCCACTTCATCAGCCAGTACACGCCGTAAGCTTGGCTCTTTGCGTGCTGCAAAAGCAGGCAATATAGCCAAACCAGCCCCTGCAATGACTGCCTGTTGCTGGGCTAAAATACTGGTACTGCGTAAATTAACGGTATTAGCTTTCACCAATTCATCTAAAAAAATCAATTCTTTACTAAACAACAAATCGTCCACATAGGTGACAAAACGATGTTCACTCAACTGCTCACGGTGTGTGATCTCTGGATGCTGCGCTAAGTAATCAACGCTGGCATACAAGTGCAGGGCATAATCGGTCAACCGAGTGATAATAAAAGGCCCGCGTTCTGGACGCTCTAGGGTAATCACGATATCGGCCTCATTACGCGATAGTTGCACGGCACGCGGGAGCGCTAGCAAATCCACTTTCAGATGCGGATAACGCACCCCCAGCGCCGCCAACTGCTCAGCCAGCAATAACGTACTGTAACCCTCGGTCGCACCAATGCGCACATGCCCAGACAGCTGCCCTCCTACATGCGGCAATGAATCAGAAATGCCGACAAAAGCACTTTCCATCGCCTCGACTTGAGGTAATAAAGCACGCCCTGCTTCAGTCAACTTGTAACCTTCATGCTCACGTAAAAATAATGGCCGCCCCAAACTTTTTTCCAAGGCTTGTACTTTGCGCGACACCGTTGTGTGATCAACACCCATCCGTCGCGCCGCAATCACTAAGCGCCCTGCTCTGGCCAACTCTAGAAAAAAACGTAACTGCTCCCAATCCATAGTGTTCTTATTCCTATTTTTACAGTGATGTGCATTTTTGCAGAGCATATCTGCAATCAGCAGGGTTGCGGTAAGCAAAAATGCACTGCTAGCATGAAAGCACACTTAGTGAGTCAATCAAAAAAATAATTTCATACTGAGGCGTACCGATATGACAGCATTCCAAGTCCCAACAATTAAGCTTTTTATTGATGGCCAGTTTGTTGAATCAACCACTGACCAGTGGCGTGATGTGGTGAACCCTGCCACCCAAGAAGTCTTAGCTAGAGTCCCTTTTGCAACTGCAGATGAAATCAATGCGGCGGTTGCCAGTGCTAAAAAAGCTTTTAAAATTTGGCGCAAAACCCCAATCGGTGCGCGTGCACGTATTTTCTTAAAGTACCAACAGCTGATCCGTGAAAACATGCCAGAACTGGCGGCATTATTAACCGCAGAGCAAGGCAAGACACTCGCCGACGCTGAAGGCGATGTGTTCCGTGGCCTAGAAGTTGTTGAGCACGCAGCCGCTATTGGCAACCTACAACTGGGCGAGATCGCCAATAATGTTGCCAATGGCGTTGATACTTATACCTTACTGCAACCGCTCGGTGTCTGTGCCGGTATTACTCCGTTTAACTTCCCAGCCATGATTCCATTGTGGATGTTCCCAATGGCGATTGTGACGGGTAACACCTTTGTTCTAAAACCATCCGAGCAAGACCCGATGGTGACTATGCGTTTAGTGGAGCTGGCAGCAGAAGCCGGTATCCCCGCTGGCGTGCTCAACGTGATTCATGGTGGCCCTGATGCAGTGAACGGCATCTGCGATCACAAAGACATCAAAGCTGTATCTTTTGTCGGTTCAACCCATGTCGGTACTCATGTATATAACCGCTCATCATTAGCCGGTAAGCGTGTGCAGTGCATGATGGGTGCAAAAAACCACGGCGTAGTGATGCCTGATGCTAATAAAGAGCAAACACTGAATGCCATTGCAGGTGCTGCCTTTGGTGCTGCGGGTCAGCGTTGTATGGCGCTGCCAGTCATTGTTCTAGTCGGCGAAGCACAAAGCTGGTTACCGGAACTGGTCGCAAAAGCCAAAACTCTAAAAGTGAATGCCGGTTGCCAAGCAGGTACTGATGTCGGCCCCGTTATTTCTAAGCAAGCCTTAGCGCGTGTAACCGGTCTAATCGATAGCGGCGCCAGCGAAGGTGCGCAAATGGATCTGGATGGCCGTAATCCTACCGTACCCGGTTTTGAGCAAGGTAACTTTGTCGGTCCAACCATTTTTTCTGGCGTACAAACCTCAATGCGCATCTACCAAGAAGAGATTTTTGGCCCCGTATTGTGCGTAATGCAAGCTGACAATTTAGAGCAGGCCATTGAGCTGATTAATAGCAACCCGAACGGTAACGGCACTGCCATCTTTACTCGCTCTGGTGCTACAGCGCGTCGCTTCCAAGAAGACATTGATATCGGTCAAGTCGGTATTAACGTACCCATTCCTGTACCTGTACCCATGTTCTCCTTTACCGGTTCACGTGCTTCCAAGCTCGGCGATTTGGGTCCTTACGGCAAGCAAGTTGTGCAGTTCTACACGCAGACCAAAACCATCACCGCACGCTGGTTTGACGAAGATGAAGAAGTGGGCGCACTGAACACCACTATTAGCTTGAAATAACATATCACCCCGTCTGGCTGTTAATACCAGGCGGGGTGAATTGCACACAAGATTAAAAATTTAACCTATTTAGCATCGACACTCGCAACAATCATAATAAGCGGAGATCAACCATGCATATCGGATTTTTAGGCTTAGGCAATATGGGCAGCCCTATGGCCAGCAACCTGCTTAAAGCAGGTTACCAGCTCAGCGTATTTGATTTATCCAGCAACGCTGTTGCTGAACTTGTAGAAAAAGGCGCACAAGGTTGCGCATCTATACAAGCACTTGTCGCCGCGGTTCCTGATGTATTAATCAGCATGTTACCTGCTGCTGTACATGTAAAAGGCGTCTACCTTGGTGAAGAAGGTTTAATCGCACAACTGACTCAACCCACCTTTTTAATTGACTGCTCAACCATTGATCCACACAGTGCCCGCGAAGTCGCAAAAGCGGCTAGAGATGCCGGTCACACTATGGTTGATGCACCTGTTTCAGGGGGTACTGCCGGTGCTCAAGCTGCGACCCTAACCTTTATGGTTGGTGGTGCAACTGAGGATTTACAACATATTCAACCCATCCTGCAAGCGATGGGCAAAAACATCACTCATTGTGGTGACAGCGGTAACGGTCAAGTCGCTAAAGTTGCTAATAATATGCTGCTGGGTATCTCCATGATCGGTGTCGCTGAGGCGATGGCCTTAGGTGTATCTCTGGGTATGGATGCCAAAACACTGGCCGGCATCATTAATACATCCAGCGGTCGCTGCTGGAGTTCTGAGATAAATAATCCTTATCCGGACGTTTTAGAGAACGTACCCGCCAGCCGCGGTTATAGTGGTGGTTTTGGTAGCGACTTAATGCTCAAAGATCTAGGCTTAGCCACTGAAGCAGCTCGTTTAGCTAAACAACCGGTGATGATGGGTGCCGCAGCACAACAGCTGTATCAAGCCTTTAGCTTACAAGGCAACGGTGGTTTAGACTTCTCAGCCATTATAAAAATGTACTTAAAGGAATAATCGCCATGCTCGATAATCATGCTCTAGTACTGACTGACGTGCGCAATCGCGTTGGCCACCTTACGCTCAACCGCGTCGCAGCCTTTAACGCCATTAATCTTGAAATGGTACGCACTATCCAAGCACAACTGGATCAATGGGCGACTGACGAGAATGTAGTTGCTGTGGTGTTACGCGCGAATGGCGACAAAGCGTTTTGTGCTGGCGGTGATATTCGTGAGTTATATAAAAATGCTCAAGAAGGTAACACCTTAAACGATACCTTCTTTAGTGAAGAATATGCATTAGACCAAGCCATTCATGCCTATCCCAAGCCATTTATCGCATTAGTCGATGGCTTAGCTTTGGGCGGTGGCATGGGTCTAATCCAAGGTGCAAGCTTTCGCATTGTCACTGAAAAAGCCCGCTTAGGTATGCCAGAAGTCAGTATTGGCTTTTTCCCCGATGTCGGCGGCAGCTACTTTTTATCACGCTTACTCGGCTCAACGGGCACCTATATGGGTGTGACCGGTAACCCAGTTGGTGCCGCCGATGCTCTGCAAATCGGTCTGGCTGACTGGTTCCTATACCACGAACAAATTTCCGAGCTGGATCGCTGCCTCGACAATATGCAGTGGGGTTCATCTTCACAAGAATCCATTCGTAGCTTATTGAACACCTTAGCCAGCAAGCATGCTACCGGTGCAACATTAACCACAGTACGTGCAGCCATTGACCAGCACTTTGCTCACTCATCGGTTGCTGCAATTATTGCCTCATTAGAAGGCGAAACAAACACCAATATCCACCCATGGCGCGATGATATCTTGGCCGCATTGAAAACGCGCTCGCCGTTAGCCATGGCTACGACTCTGGAAATGTTGCGTCGTGGCAAACAGCTGTCTTTAGCCGACTGCTTCCGTATGGAATACCACTTGGGTCAACAATGGTTTGTTAAAGGTGACTTCATGGAAGGCGTCCGTGCATTGATTATTGATAAAGATAAAAACCCACAATGGCAACCTGCAACCATCGACCTGCTTGATCAAACCAAAATCGATGACTTATTCGCAGGTTTTCAAGCGCAGTCTGCGTAAGCCAATGCCTGTATTAGAGGGACTTCACAATGAATGATATCGAACTATCCGAAGAACAACGCATGATCCGTGATATGGCACGGGACTTTTCTAAAACAGAATTAGCACCGAACGCGGAAAAGTGGGAAAAAGCAGGCTGGCTTGATGATGACATGCTCAAGCAAATGGGCGAACTGGGTTTTTTAGGTATGGTTGTCCCCGAAGAATGGGGCGGCTCATATATTGATTACACCTGTTATGCACTGGCCATCGAAGAAATTTCTGCCGGTTGTGCAGCAACCGGTGCCGTGATGAGTATCCATAACTCCGTCGGCTGCACTCCAATCCTCAACTGGGGTACGCAAGAGCAAAAGAAACAATGGGTTCCGGATTTAGCGACAGGCAAAACCTTAGCCTGCTTCTGCTTAACTGAGCCACAAGCCGGTTCCGAAGCCAACAATTTACGCACTAAAGCCGTCGAAGATGGCGAGCACTGGGTGATTAATGGCAGTAAGCAATTTGTCAGTAATGCTAAACGTGCAGGCTTAGCCATTGTCTTTGCTGTGACTGATCCTGAACTGGGCAAAAAAGGCTTATCCGCATTTTTAGTACCCACTAACACCCCAGGTTTTGAAGTGGAGCGCATGGAACAAAAAATGGGCCTGCGCGCCTCGGATACCTGCGCAGTCAGCCTGATCAATTGCCGCATTCCCAAAGAAAATATGCTGGGACCACGCGGTAAAGGTTTAGCCTTGGCGCTATCCGGTTTAGAAGGTGGGCGCTTGGGCATTGCCGCACAAGCTGTGGGCATCGCTCGCGCTGCATTTGAAGCTGCACTGATCTATTCCCGTGATCGCGTGCAGTTTGGCAAGCCGATTGCTGAACATCAAAGCATTGCCAATATGCTCGCCGATATGCACACACAGATTAATGCCGCACGTCATTTAGTGCTGTATGCCGCACGTTTACGTACTGCTGGCCTGCCCTGCTTATCAGAAGCGTCACAAGCCAAGCTATTTGCCTCAGAAATGGCTGAGCGCGTGTGTTCCAAGGCTGTTCAAATTCATGGCGGCTATGGTTATTTAGAAGACTATGCTGTGGAACGTCATTACCGCGATGCGCGTATCACGCAGATTTATGAAGGCACCAGTGAAGTGCAGCGCATGCTGATTGCACGTCAACTGGCGAACTACCCTTTATAACTTAAGCAGCTTTTATCCCGCCCAATAAAAAACGGCTACCAATCACTTGGTAGCCGTTTTTTTGATGCTAATAGAGCAAATGAGTCAGGTAAAAAACCTTACATCATACCGCCCATACCACCCATACCGCCCATATCAGGCATTGCAGGTGCGCTGTCATCTTTGATTTCAGCGATCATTGCTTCAGTTGTTACCATCAAGCCTGCGATTGACGCTGCTGCTTGTAGCGCTGAACGGGTTACTTTTGCTGGGTCTAAAATACCCATAGCAATCATATCGCCGTATTCGCCAGTTGCAGCGTTGTAACCGTAGTTACCTTCGCCTTGCTTAACTTTATCAACCACAACGCTTGGCTCATCACCTGCGTTAGCAACGATCTGACGCAGTGGCGCTTCAACTGCACGTCGCAGCAGAGCAATACCAACGTTCTGATCTTCGTTGTCGCCTTTAAGATCTGCAATCGCTAGCAGTGCACGTACCAGCGCAACACCACCGCCAGGTACAACGCCTTCTTCAACCGCTGCACGAGTTGCATGCAGAGCATCTTCAACGCGCGCTTTTTTCTCTTTCATTTCAACTTCAGTGGCTGCGCCAACTTTGATCACAGCAACACCGCCGGCTAATTTAGCCAGACGCTCTTGCAGCTTTTCTTTGTCGTAGTCTGAAGATGTGTCTTCAATTTGCTTACGGATCTGCAGCACACGTGCTTCGATATCCGCTTGCACACCTGAACCATCAATAATGGTGGTGTTGTCTTTATTCAAGATCACACGCTTAGCATTACCCAGGTGCTCTAAAGTTGTGGTGTCTAAGCTTAGGCCCACTTCTTCAGACACTACGGTACCGCCCGTTAAGATAGCAAGGTCTTGCAGCATGGCTTTACGACGATCGCCGAAACCAGGTGCTTTAACCGCAGCCACTTTAACGATACCGCGCATGTTGTTGACTACCAATGTTGCTAAGGCTTCGCCTTCAACATCTTCAGCAACGATCAGCAATGGACGACCGGCTTTCGCAACGGCTTCCAGTACGGGCAGTAATTCGCGGATATTAGAAATTTTCTTATCAACTAACAACAGCAATGGATCTTCTAGCTCAGCAACCATTGTGTCGGGTTTATTGATGAAATACGGAGACAAGTAACCGCGATCAAACTGCATGCCTTCAACCACAGACAGTTCGTTATCCAGGCCTGTACCTTCTTCAACAGTGATCACGCCTTCTTTACCGACTTTTTCCATTGCGTTAGCAATGATTTCACCGATTGAAGCATCAGCGTTGGCTGAGATGGTACCCACCTGAGCAATCGCTTTGTTATCAGTGCAAGGCTTAGCCAACAGTTTAATCTGCTCGACAATAGCGATGGTCGCTTTATCAATACCGCGTTTGAGATCCATTGGGTTCATGCCCGCTGCAACTGCTTTCAAGCCTTCGTTAACGATCGCTTGTGCAAGTACTGTTGCAGTGGTCGTACCGTCACCGGCTTCGTCGTTTGCTTTAGAAGCAACGTCTTTAACCAACTGTGCGCCCATGTTTTCAAAACGGTCTTTGAGCTCAATTTCTTTAGCAACTGAAACGCCATCTTTAGTGATTGATGGTGCGCCGTAGCTTCTTTCTAAAATAACGTGACGGCCTTTCGGGCCTAATGTTGCTTTTACTGCGTCAGCTAATACGTTGACGCCAGCTAACATTTTTTTACGGCCTAAATCGCCGAATTTAACTTCTTTAGCAGCCATGAAATATGTTCCTCAATTCTGTGTCATTAACGCAAGGGGGTCAATTAAGCTTCAACAACAGCGAGAATTTCGCTTTCGCTCATTACCAGTAATTCTTCGCCATCAATTTTAATAGCGTTGCTACCAGAATAAGGACCAAAGACTACTTTATCGCCAACTTTTACTGCGATTGCTTGCACATTACCATTGTCTAAAACGCGACCTGTACCCACGGCAATAATTTCGCCTTGGTTTGGTTTTTCAGCCGCTGAACCGGGTAGCACAATGCCGCCGGCTGTTTTTGTTTCTTCTTCGCTGCGGCGAATTACCACACGGTCATGCAGAGGACGAAGCTTCATTGTCGATCTCTCCCAACGGGTTAGTTACATCAACCGATGATATTCATCGGCACGTTAATTAAATCCGGTAAAACCGGGGCGTGCTTAGCACGTATGCACAGCACGCAGAATTATCTGCATCAGCAGAATCTTTTGCTATTTGTTATATCTGGGCTGTGTGCAAACATTTCAAGTGTGTGCTTGATATTTTTTTGCATCAATGATGATTCAGTGAGTTAGGGGTCTTTACGCTCAAACTCACCTTCAATAATATTTGGCTGGCGAGGCTGTGAGGGACGCTCTTGCTCAGTGTAGGTGGTGCCTTGCGAATAAAACTGCTGTGAGCGCGTGGCGCTCTGCTGCATATGCACATTAACCCGCTTACCCAGCCAATGACGTGTCATGGGTAGCAAACATACTAAGCCTAAAAAATCACTGATAAAACCTGGGATAAACAGCAACACACCACCGACTGCTAGCAGTAAACCATTGAGCATTGCACCGGTTGGCACTTCGCCTTGCGCCATACGCTGACGAACACTTAAAGCCGTCGTCAATCCAGCTAAACGAATACACAAAATACCCACTGCACCACTGCCCAGTACCAACAATAAAGTTGCCAATGCGCCAATACTGGAGCCCACTCGAATCAAAAGAAATAATTCAAGCAGCGGAAACACTAAAAACAATAAGAACAAACCACGCATGCGGCGCACCTTTACAAGTCTATATAGTTATTAAATGCACCCTAACACATACAATCTCAAGGGTGGATTGAGCAGATGATGTAACAAAATGCATCAAGCGTCTTCGGCACTTGCTGTGTTTTCTTCACTTACTACAGCCTTACGCCGATCAACACGCCACTGCCAGATAATCAAAATAACAGTCGGCACACCCAGCATGGCGCTGATCAAAAAGAATTGCTCATAACCATATTTATCTACCATCACGCCTGAATACCCACCAATTAAACGCGGCAACAGCAGCATAATAGAGCTGAGTAAGGCATATTGTGTAGCAGAAAACTTAAGATTAGTCAGACTGGATAGATAGGCCACAAAGGCAGCTGTGGCTAAGCCAGCACTGAAGTTGTCGCAGGAAATCGTCACGATCAACATATTAAGATCAGCGCCCATCCCAGCCAAAACCACAAACATCAGATTAGTCGCCGCTGAAGTGATACCACCAATCAAGAGAATCGGCATAATACCAAAGCGTACGATTAATAAACCACCCACTCCCGCCCCAGCCAAGGTCATAATCAAGCCAAAGACTTTACTCACCCCAGCAATCTGATCTTTACTGAAACCTTGGTCAATATAAAACACATTCGCCATCACGCCCATCACCGTATCCGACATGCGATAGGTGGCAACTAAACCCAGCAATAGCAGCGCTTGCCAACGGTAACGTACAACAAAATCACTGACCGGCGTCAACACCGGCGCAAGCCCTCTACGCCCCATCGAAGACAAGCAAAACACGGTCAAAATGGTGTAGAGCAACGCACGTAAAAATGCGCGATCACTGTAAAACAAATCATCTAAACCACTGCTGCCTGCCACCAGCGACTGAAAGTCAGTTTGATAAAACTGCGTCATCATCGCCGGCACTGAGACCAATAGCACCATCAATACCACAACAGAAATCAGTTGATGACTGAGCTTGTAACGCACTAGCGTTGTTTGCTCGTCTAGGGGCAGATCGGGTTCTTTCATCCACAAAGTGGTCAGTAACCCAGGCAGCATCAGCAACGCAAATAATAAGTAGGTGCTAGCCCAAGCGGCATGACGGTACTCAATCCCAGTTGAACCAAACCACTCGGCAAAATACAAAGCGCCCGCTGTAGCTAACAGCGCAGCAACACGATAACCGGCCATATAACTGGCGGCTAATGCGGCTTGACGGCTGTTATCAAGAATTTCTAAGCGATATGCATCAACGGCAATATCTTGTGTAGCAGAGGCAAAGGCGACTAGAACAGCCAGAGCAATCAGTACGGCCAAGTGACTTTGCGGGTTACTTAAGGCCATTCCCGCCAGACCTATAGCAACCAGAATCTGGGAAAACACCAGCCATGAACGGCGGCGGCCTAAGCGCCCAAGAACAGGCAGTCGCCACTGATCAAGCAGCGGTGACCAAACCCATTTAAAAGCATAGGCCAAACCAATCAAACTGGCATAGCCAATGGTTTCGCGAGCAACACCCGCTTCACGCAACCAGACGGATAGCGTCGAGAAGACCAGCATATAAGGTAAGCCGGCAGCAAAACCCAGTAGTAACAAGGCCAGTACGGCCGGATTAGAATAGGCTTTTAGCGCCGTACGCCAACTATTTGTGGACATGATTTTCGATTTTCATTGGCAAAGGCGTACTCTACTCGTTGGCAGCACCAGGCTGCCACTGATAATTGGCTAATTTTACACGATCTTGGTCAACGAAGATGCCTTCTGATCGTAAGCGGTGGCGCTGTTCGTCGCCAGCTCGACTATTGCTGGGTAAACTCAAGCGTCCATTAGCTGCAACAACACGGTGCCACGGTAATTGCGTGTCATTGGGCAGCTGTTTTAATATTCGTCCAACAGCGCGGGCGGCACCTGGATAACCAGCCATCTGAGCCAGCTGTCCATAAGTGGCTAAATGCCCATAGGGTATTTTTGACAGCAAAATATACAAAACGCTCCGCATCGAATGTTTATTTTCTATATCCATAACGTAACCCCTTTCCCGCTATGCTGAGCACTCCATATTTCTCAAACCGAATAACCTCTTTGAAACCACACAGCATAAAGTCAACGTTCGTACTTGATATAAAGAGCCTGATCAGTGAACTGAACCAGCATGGCTCAAATGGAAGTAAGGATTGTTTGATTAACCGTCAGCGCTGAAAAAAACCACACAATACAATATTTCTCACTGTGCAATAACTCACTTATTTGTCGAAGAATAAGTATCAATTAAAATATTAAGCATTGAGACTGCAGCAATCGAAAGGTTAGATTTTGGTTTACAGGTCACTCCAATTCGACGACGAATTTCAGGATCAACGATCGGCCGACAGATTGATCCTTGCTCAGCAGCCTGCTGCTTATAAAGCGCCGGTACAACAGCAACCCCTAGACCTTCACTGACCATGCGTCCCACTGTCGCCAATTGATGCGCCTCAAACGCAACATGCATCTCAACACCAGCACCACTGAGCGTATCCTCAATCATACTGCGGATACTAGAAGGACGCTGCAAAGTAATAAAATCGTATTCTAGGAGTTCTCGCCAAGTAATACGTTCGTGCTGCTGCAAAGCATGGCCTTTGGGTATAATTGCAATAAAAACATCTTCATACAGTGGGTAAAAAACCAAGTCGACAAGATTAGCTGGCTCAAATGAAATGCCAATCTCAACTTGATTATTGCGCACCATTTCTACAACAAGATCAGATAACGCATCATCAATAGCCACTTGAATGTGTGGGTACGATGTATGGAAATTGCGTAAAGCTTTTGGTAATAACGATGCTGAAAAAGACGGCATCGAAGCAATGGTTATTTTACCGTACTGCAAGGCAAAGCGCTGTTTCATCTCATCTTCAGCATTTTCCCATTGCACAAGCAGCCGTCGGGCTATTGACACCAGCGCTTCCCCTTCAGGTGTTAGGCCAACACTTCGAGTTGTGCGCCTAAATAGCTTCCCACCTAGTTTCTCTTCTAAATTTTTTATTGACAAGCTTAAAGCGGGCTGTGAAAGGTGTAACTGCGCTGCAGCAGTTGCAAAACTTAGAGTGCTAGCAACTGCTAAAAAAGCACGAATTTGTCTAATATTCATATTATTCTATTTATTTGAAAAACTTATTAATAAAAACAATAAACAAATTTAATTTATTTATCCACCTAGGTCAAACTCAAATGAAATCAAAATAACAAATCGGAGTAAAAAGTAATGGCAGGCTTTGACAAAGTAGTCGCTTCCTACACAGAAGCCATGGCGGGACTGGAAGATAATATGACAGTTTTGGTTGGCGGCTTTGGTTTATGCGGTATACCAGAAAATCTAATAGCTGAAATTAAGCGCAAAGAGACTACCGGGCTCACTGTCGTTTCTAACAACTGCGGCGTCGATGATTTTGGTCTTGGAATACTATTAGAAAAGAAACAGATCAAAAAAATGATCGCTTCCTATGTTGGGGAAAATGCTCTATTTGAGAAGTTATTACTCAATGGCGAACTGGAAGTGGAGCTGACACCACAAGGAACCCTTGCTGAAAAAATGCGCGCAGGCGGCGCAGGCATTCCTGCCTTTTATACCGCTACGGGTGTAGGTACACAGGTTGCTGAAGGTAAAGAAACCAAAACCTTTAAAGGTCGCGAGTACTTAATGGAAGAATCGATTGTTGGTGATTTCGCCATCCTCAAAGGCTGGAAAGCAGACCGCTATGGCAATGTTATTTATCGACATACAGCGCAAAACTTTAATCCTATGGTTGCTACTGCCGGCAAGATCACCATTGTCGAAGTGGAAGAAATTGTTGAAGTTGGAACGCTAGATCCAACCCAGATACATACACCCGGTATCTATATCGATCGCGTCGTACTCGGTACATTTGAAAAACGTATTGAACAACGCACTGTTAAACCAACACAATAATAAAGAGGCTTAAAAATGGCACTGACTAGAGAGCAAATGGCGCAACGTGTCGCCCAAGAACTACAAGATGGTTTTTACGTTAACTTAGGAATTGGTATTCCTACATTAGTTGCTAATTACGTTCCCGATCACATCGAAGTCATGCTCCAGTCTGAAAACGGACTCTTAGGTATAGGCCAATACCCTACCGAAGAAAACGTAGACGCTGATATGATTAATGCCGGCAAGCAAACTGTGACGACAGTTAAAGGTGCATCTATTTTTTCCTCTGCTGAGTCTTTTGCGATGATTAGAGGCGGTCATGTTGATTTAACGGTACTGGGTGCATTTGAAGTTGATGTGAATGGCAATATAGCCTCATGGATGATTCCTAATAAGCTGATTAAAGGTATGGGGGGCGCGATGGATTTAGTCGCTGGTGCAGATAATATTATTGTCACCATGACACATGCCTCAAAATCAGGTGAGTCGAAACTGCTCGCTGAATGCTCATTGCCATTAACAGGCCAAGGCTGTATTAAAAAAGTCCTCACAGACCTCGCTTGGTTAGAGATCAAAGACGGCGCCTTTATTCTCAAAGAACGGGCTCCAGGTGTAACTGTTGAAGAAATCATCAGCAAAACCCAAGGGAAATTAATTATCCCTGATCATGTTCCTGAAATGAAACTTGCTTAACAAAAAAACCTTATGCAACTGATAATATAATATGAGTTGCATAAGGCTGCCTTAAAGACAGATACAAAGCATTGCTGCAAATACAACTACCACGTCTCCACGGATTAAAATCCAACTTTTTAATCCGTCAAAAAAACCATAAAGCCCACCTACTCAAATCGCTCAATAATAACTGTAATACCTTGACCACCCTCCCTCACGCGACATTGCACATCCCACAAAGCGCATATTGCTCATATATAGAGAGAGTGCTTCTAGCGCTGCCTATAAAGCATCTCTGCACAATAAAAACAGCTTCAAACTATGCAAAAAGCGCTTGACAAGAAAACCTAACCCAACCAATATGTTCGCTAAACGTACATAAGTACGCTTAGCGAACAACAATAAAATTTATTGCAAAGCCCTGGAGGCTATTAATGGCGCTTGATCAAGAAGTACTACAACAGTTTATCGACACCGTCCGCCGCTACGTACGTGAGCGCCTTATACCTCTAGAACACCAAGTTGCAGAAGATGATCAAATTCCTGAAGACGTTATCGAAGAAATGAAAGACATGGGGCTATTTGGCCTCTCGATACCCGAGGAGTTTGGCGGCTTAGGGCTCAGCATGAGTGAAGAAGCGGCGATTATTGAAGAGATGGGCTACACCTCACCGGTTTTTCGCTCTGTATTTGGAACGAACGTCGGAATAGGTTCACAAGGCATTGTTATCGATGGCACATATGAACAAAAAAAGCATTATTTACCTTTATTAGCCAGTGGTGAATTAATTGGTTCTTTTGCTCTAACAGAACCCGATGCGGGGTCAGATGCCGGCTCAGTACAAACCAGCGCTCGCTTAGAAGGCGATGAATATGTGATCAATGGTACCAAGCGCTATATTACCAATGCGCCTCGTGCTGGAGTCTTTACCGTTATGGCTCGCACAGGAACGCGCGAAGAAGGCAGCCGTGGTGTGTCCGCTTTTTTAGTCGAAGCACACTTACCCGGTATCACCTTAGGTAAACCGGATCAAAAAATGGGCCAAAAAGGCTCACATACCTGCGATGTCATTTTTGAAAATGTACGTATTCCCAAAACCGCTCTGATTGGCGGCATTGAAGGCCTCGGTTTTAAAACTGCTATGAAAGTACTGGACCGTGGCCGCTTGCATATCAGCGCTCTGAGTGTCGGCATAGCAAAACGTTTAATTGATGACAGCGTGGCGTATGCCATGGAGCGTCGCCAGTTTGGCTCAGCTATTAGTGAATTTCAGCTTATACAAGGCATGTTAGCTCAAAGTCAGACTGATTATTACGCTGGAAAGTGCATGGTCAAAGCTACAGCGCACGATTACGACGCAGGTCTTAAAGTGTCTTTACATGCCGCCAGTTGCAAATTGTTCTGCACTGAAATGGTCGGTCGTGTAGCCGATTGTGCAGTGCAAATTCATGGTGGCGCAGGCTATATCAGCGAATACAGCGTCGAGCGATTTTATCGTGATGTACGTCTTTTCCGTTTATACGAAGGCACATCACAAATTCAGATGTTGGTGATTGCTAAGCAGATGCTTCGTGACGCACAAGAATAATCACAATTTGCACTGAGGAAATAAATGATGGCAGGACCACTAGCAGGTATTCGAGTCTTGGATTTGTCTCGTGTGATGGCAGGCCCATGGTGTACACAGATTTTTGCTGACCTTGGTGCTGAAGTGATCAAGATAGAGCGACCTGGTGTTGGTGATGACACCCGTCATTGGGGGCCACCTTGGCTAAAGGACTCTAGCGGTGCAGAAACGCAAGAATCAGCTTATTACTTATCAGCCAACAGAGGCAAACACTCAGTCACAGTTGATATAAGCCAACCGGAAGGCCAAGCGCTTATTAAAGAGCTTGCAGTTGAATGTGATATTTTAGTTGAAAACTTCAAAACGGGATCTTTATCTAAAAAGGGGCTGGGTTACGAACACCTTTCGCAAATTAACCCAAAGTTAATCTATTGTTCTGTCACAGGCTTTGGACAAACGGGTCCTATGGCGAATGATGCTGGCTACGACTATCTCTTGCAAGCACAAGGTGGCTTGATGAGCATCACTGGGGTGGCTGACGGACAGGAAGGCGCAGGCCCTATGCGCGTAGGAATGGCTGTTGTTGATTTAACCACTGGAATGAACGCTGCTGTTGCAGTGCTAGCAGCATTACACCATCGCTCAGTTACTGGAGAAGGACAGCATATCGACTTAGCTCTACTTGATGTTCAAGTCAGCTGGTTAGCCAATCAAGCTCTTAGCTTTTTTTGTAGTGGCAAAATCCCCGAACGCACAGGTGAATACCATCCCAACCTTGCACCTTATCAACCCTTTCCAACAGCTGATGGCCGAGTGATCTTAGCCATAGGTAATAATAAGCAATTTCAGCAATTTTGTATTGTAGCGGGCTGCCTAGAATTGGCTGATGACTCACGCTTTAAAACCAATCCACTGCGAGTTGAAAACCGTGAAGAGTTAGTAAGGCTCATGTCGAGCATCATGAAAACACAAACAAGTCAGCATTGGATTGATGCACTCGTTAAAGAGCATGTGCCCTGCGGGCCTATTCAAAACATTAAACAGGTGTTTGAAGACCCACAGGTGATCGCCCGTCAGATGAAAATTGAGCTAGAACATCCAGACATAGGTATTGTGCCAGGCATTGCTAATCCAATTAAATTTTCTAAAACACAGCAAGAGTATAAAAAAGCGCCTCCTAAACTGGGGGAGGATACGGGCATCATATTGCAACGTATTTTAAATAAAACGCCTGAAGAGATCGCTCGGCTACGCGCTCTAGACGTATTGTAATACGCCCTCATATATCACCCCATATAAAGGCTGCATGCTAAGCTTCAACTGCAGCCTTTTAGTCCAAGCAGTGCTTTTTTTATAACAAAGGCGATAATATGATTATATTTATAATACGAAAGAGACATTATGATAGTTGAGAAGACTGAATCTGAGGTCGTTGATAAAGAGTTCTTAACTACTTTTGCGCGCGGCTTAGAAGTTATCAAATCTTTTGATGCACAATCTCCAAAAATGACATTGTCAGAATTAGCAAAAAAAAACGGGCTATCACGCGCATCAGCACGCCGCTTTCTACTGACTTTACAGACATTAGGCTATGTAGCGAGCGTTGATAAACAATTCAGCCTCACTGCTAAAATTCTAGATTTAGGCTACTCCTACTTATCCTCACTCAATCTAACAGAAGTCATTACACCTTTTATTGAGCGCGTCGCACACCAGCTCAGCGAATCGTGTTCAGCAACAGTTTTAGATGGTCATGAGATCGTTTATATTGCACGCATCCCTAGAAAAGAGCTGATTCCTATTAGCTTACAAATTGGTGCGCGTTTGCCAGCCTATGCCACTTCACCAGGGCGAGTATTCTTAGCCGCTTTACCTGAGGATCAGCTGCAATCTTTTTTGAACAGTGTGGATTTCAAACAGCTAACCTCTCGCACAATATGCCCAAAAAACTTACCTGATGAACTCAAGAAAGTTCGTCAACAGGGATACGCTATTGTTGATCAAGAATTAGAGCTTGGAATGCGTGCTGTTGCAGTACCTGTCTATGACCGCCGTCAACAGTTGGTGTTCGCTATTAACGTGAGCAGCCATATATCGACGGTTTCTCTAAAGGATATTGTGGATAAATTTATCCCGATAATGCAGCAAGCAGCAAGAGATATGACCATGGCATTGCCATAAAAAATAGACGCACGACTCTCCATGTAGTACGTCTATGACAAGTGGTAAGCACCACTTATTCCACTACCTGTTCATCCATTATATTATAAAAACTTTACGGCGCAGTAATAACGACGGCCGGTAACGATCTTCGCCATAGCTGGCTTGTAAGTTATGCAAAACCTGCCAAATAACACCTTGGCCTAAGCTATCACTCCAGCTTAACGGCCCTTGTGGGTAATTCAGTCCTGCACACATGGCTAAGTCGATATCGGCGGCACTGGCAACGCCTTGCAATACAGCATCTGCAGCTTCATTGGCGAGCATTGCTAAGGTGCGCATTACCACCAAACCCGGAGAGTCACTCAGTCGACTGACCACAAAGCCTGATTTTTGTAAAAGAGCGGTAGCCTCTTGCACTGCTGTGCTGCTGGTTTGCTCCGCTGCTGCAATCGCTAAGCGTGTGGCTTGTGTATAGTCCTTAGCTAAATCAAATAGCACTAATTCTTGTAAACCTTCAGCAACAGCACGTTCGCCAGCCATCCTGCCATCGGTGAGTGCTAGCGTGGCCTCACCATAGCGAATAACACCTGCGCCGGCACGCTGAATAATGGTTAATCCGGCTTGCTTAAAGCGCTCGATTAAAGCACTCGCTGCACCCAACTCACCTTCAACAATAACGGGTTGTTCGGTTGCACTGCAGCTTGGCTCAGCGACTGGACATGGACGCTCAGCACCTTCTGCGTAGGAATAAAAACCTTGTCCCGTTTTGCGACCCAGACGACCGGCTTCAACCAAGGCTTTTTGAATCAACGACGGCTGGAAGCGGAAATCACCATAATAAGCAGAAAATACGGATTCGGTCACGGCGTAGTTCACGTCATGACCAATTAAATCCATCAGCTCAAAAGGCCCCATACGGAAACTACCCGCTTCACGCAATAAGGCATCCAGTGTGGCAGGATCAGCGGCTTGCTCTTGCATTAAGCGCAGGCTTTCTGCATAAAAAGGACGTGCCACTCGGTTGACAATAAAGCCTGGTGTAGAAGTCGCAAAGACCGGCTTCTTACCCCAAGCTGCAGCTGTAGCATAAACGGTTTCAGCTAGCTTTTTATCCGTTGCGAGGCCTAGTACAACTTCAACTAAAGCCATCACTGGCGCTGGATTAAAAAAGTGCATACCTAGCAAGCGCTCTGGGCGCTGCAGCTCAGCAGCTAACGAGGTTACGGAAATAGATGAGGTGTTGGTGGCAAGAATAACTTTTTCGCCACACACTTCTTCCAGACGGGCAAACAGCTGACGTTTGATCGCTAAATTTTCAATAATGGCTTCAATCACTAGACCCGCATCAGCAAGTTCTTCTACGTTATTAACTGGCTGAATACGGCTGAGCAACGCATCAAGATCGGCTTGTTGCATCTTGCCGTTATCCACACGTTTTTGTAGAGTCTTGGCCACACCCGCTTTACCTTTTTCAGCAGCACCGGCTTGTTGGTCTTGTAGGTAAACAGTGTGTCCTGCTTGGGCGGCAACTTGTGCAATACCTGATCCCATTGCACCTGCGCCAATCACAGCAATTTTTACTGAAGTATCAAGTGCTTGCATCTTATTGCCCCTTGAAATGAGGTTGGCGTTTTTCTTGGAAAGCTTTTAACCCTTCAGCTCGATCTGCTGTACCGGCCAAAATTGTAAATGCATGGCGTTCAAATCTAAGACCGGTGACTAGATCGGTGTCGTTGGCTTTATAAACAGCTTCTTTAATAAAGCGCACCGCTATAGGTGCTTTACTAGCAATGGTTTGAGCAATTTCAATAGCGCGATTAACAGTGAGTTCAGTCGGACAAACCTCACTGACTAAGCCAGCCTGCAGGGCGCGATTTGCAGTAATGTGTTCACCAGTTAATGTCATATGCATCGCTAATGCTGAACCCACCGCACGCGTAAGACGTTGTGTTCCGCCAGCACCTGGCATAATACCGAGATTCACTTCAGGCTGACCAAAACGTGCATTTTCACCTGCAATAAGAATGTCTGCGTGCATGGCCAACTCGCAACCACCACCGAGCGCAAAACCATTAATAGCAGCAATAATTGGCTTACTGAAACGAGCAATACGTTGCCAATGCGCTACACGCGGATCGTCAAGAATGCCCACTAAATCACGATCAGCCATTTCATTAATATCCGCGCCTGCAGCAAAGGCTCTTTCACTGCCAGTAATAACCACCGCACGCGTATCAGCATCCGCTTCAGCTGTATCTAGAGCTGCAGATAATTCATTTAAAAGTGCTGTATTTAAAGCATTGAGGGCTTCAGGACGATTAAGAGTCAGTAGCAGCACACCCTGCTCTGGCCCGTGAACAAGTAGGTTGCTTTGCATAAGTATCCACTAATTTTAAGCTCAACTATATTTCACAATAAACTGTGTATAACAGTTTTATTTATATAAAAATATAATTAAGTTAACATAAGAAATGTTTTGAATTTAAACCAGCACAAAACTAAAATTAGTAGCGTGCTGGTTTATTTAGTATAGAGAATTTTATTAAGCACTAACTGTGCTTTAAATTTTTTCTCTTGATGGTTTTATAAATACTATATGACAACATTAAAATCATTGAACAAATAATAACTAATGATACTGGGCGATCAATAAAGACCATCGGATCACCATCTGCCAACAGCATTGCTCTACGGAAACTTGTCTCGATGATTGGTGCAAGCACAAATGCTAAGACAAAGCCTGCTACAGAATAATCAAGCTTTCTTAATAAGAAGGCAAAGATACCTATACCTAAGGCTAACCAAAGATCAAAAAACGATGTGTTTGAAGTATATATACCAATAACAGACAGAACTAATACACCAGGTACTAGAATAGAGTTAGGTGTAACCAGCGCTCGTGCAAAGCCTTGGCTTAAAAGCTTACCCATCATAAACATACCGATGGATGTAACTAAAAAGCCTACAAAAATCCCATTGATAAGCTCTGGTTGCTCTTTAATCAATAAAGGACCCGGCTGAATACCATGGATGATAAATGCACCAGCAATAATTGCAATACCGGCTGTTCCAGGAATACCTAAAGTTAAAAAAGGTAATAGGGCACCGCCAACAACAGCGTTATTAGCAGAGTCAGGAGCCGCAATTCCCTCACCACTTCCATGACCAAACTTCTCTGGCGTTGAAGATGCTTGCTTAGCTGCAGAGTACGATAACCAGCCCGCTACAGTTGAACCCACACCTGGCAAGATTCCCAGCACAGTACCAATAAAGGAACCGATTGTAGTGGCTTTAAACGCTCCCATCATTTCCCGTAGTGTTAAGGTTATTTTCATATCATGAGTACTAAACTCATACTTTTTACTCATGTTGCCGGCCATCATGAAGAACACTTCAGAAAACGCAAACAAGCCAACCACAAGAGCAATAAGACTTACCCCTTCATACATTTCAGGAATTCCGAACGTGAGGCGAGGCACACCAGAAAACACGTCAAGCCCCATAGTTCCAGCAATCATACCTAAACAGATAGAAATACCGATTTTTAATGGCTCGCGTGTTGCGAAGGCCGTCACTGCTACCAGTCCTAAAAGAGCCAGTAAGAAATATTCGGCATCTGCAAGGTTCATCGCTAAACGTGCAAGAGGCTCAGCAAAGAATATAAGCGTTAAACCGCCAAAAATACCACCAAAAGTAGATGAGTACAGCGAGTAACCCAGCGCTTTACCGGGTGAGGATTGACTTGCCATTGCACGACCATCAATCACAATCGGCGCAGCCATTACAGTTCCTGGAATTCCCAGTGTAATAGCCGAGATTGAACCTGCATACTCAGCTGATTGGTAAGCAGCGAGTAGCATTAAAATAGCATTTAATGGCTCCATCGTATAAGTCATTGGTAGCAATAATGTAATTGCGAGTGTGAGTCCAAGCCCTGGCATTGCACCAAAAAACATACCCACCAGCAGGCCGATAAAAATACTCACCCCTGCACTTACAATCATCATCGTATCAAAGGATGCAAATAATTCCATAATTCAGCCCCTGTTAAAATTTGGTGTATAAAACATAAGTGAAAAACAGATACAGCAAAATATTTGTAACAACAGAACCTAAAATACAGTACATCACTATTTTTCGAGTTAAAACACCATCATTGTTATAAAAAATCAACAACCCAGCCAGTAATATAGTTGACAGAAAATAAAAATATCCAAATGTTTCCCAAACAAACAAGAAAACCACTAGTGATATAATTGTAACTATAATTTTAAAAAGCCCGGGAAAGCTCATTACATTACTATTGCTACGGATCACAGTCTGAATCAAGCCAACAACACTTAAAGCAATCATAAAAATTGCTAGTGCAACAGGTAAGTAGGCAGGTCCGACATCAGGTGCAGTCGCTTCAGGTAAAACCTGAACTTGCTGTATAGTGAGCACACCAATTAAGCTGATCACGAGATACATTATAATATCAATGTATTTTGTCTTCATAAAAATTCTCACTGAGGTTGATTTTGAAACAGACCGTTCCTTTTACAGAACGGTCTCAAACTTAAAAATCATTTTAAATTTAGATTATTTAATTAATCCAACTTCTTTAAGCATCGTCCGGTTAAACTCAGTTTCTGATGCAATAATCTCTTTTAAGCTCTCAGAGGATGAGTACACAACTGGAATTTGAATACCTTCTGCCCACTTCTGTAAATCAGGCTCTTCACTTGCTTTACGAAAGGCCTCTTCAAGTATTTTAATTTTATCTGCAGGTGTACCTTTAGGTGCCAAAATAGCAGTAAAGAAATCCGCAACAACTGGAATATTTAACTCCTCAGATGTAGGTGTATCTTTATAATCATCTGTTTGCGGTTTCATACTGGTTAAAAACACTAAAGGACGAGCATCACCACCGCGGTGTACAGTTGGCATTTGCATCGTACCCATGATCTGTTTACTGGTCAGAGCAGTATCCATTTGTGCCGTACCTTCAAATGGAATATGGCGTATGTTAATACCAAGCGCTTTACCTAGAGCGTCACCCACCAGGTGCGTTCCACTACCGTTTCCACCAGTGGATGCGTAAGTGAATTTGCCAGGGTTAGCTTTTGCATAAGTGACCAATTGATCAACAGTATAAATATCAGAATCTTTATGGACGTTAAACGCAGCAGGGATTTCCATCAGCTTAGCAACGGGTTCAAAATCAGTCGCTGAGAAAGGTACGTTTGAATACAGGGGTTGCACAACTAGAGGAGAACTTGTTGTCAAGCCAATCGTATATCCATCAGGCTTAGCTCGAGCTAAAGATGTCAAACCAATCGTTCCGGCACCGCCGGGCTTATTGATGACAATCACTTTTGGGTTGTTTGGCAAATGCTTAGGTAAATGCTGCGCAAGCTTTCTAGCAAACGCATCCGTTGTACCGCCGGCGGTGTAGTTCACAATAAGCTGAATCGGGGCATTAGGATAATTATCAGCATGCGCACTAGCCATACCGAATGCTACTGCTGCAGCAAGTGCCAACTTAGTGATTTTTAAAGTGTTTTTCATGATGCTCTTCCTATTTATTTTTTTTGTTTTTTGCTTGAAGATTCTATGCAGGCTCTGATTTAGCCTGCATAGAAATTTTACTTAAAAATCAAGTATTCTTTTCTCACCAAAGATTCGGTCTTCTTCCACCCAGCACGCATGAGTCCCTGCGGACATACGTTCAGGCAATATAATTCGGGCAACAGGACCCGCAGTAATATCTTTAGCATCTAAGATCATAATTTCAGATGTGTCCGCAACCATATCTGCAATCATGGTAATGACATAAGCATCATCTTCCTCTTTGGCGCCAATTTTACGTGCGATCTGTGGCTCACTGCCATAACGACCTTCGCCGTACTCAAAACGCTGATGATGATTGGTTAACATGTCGTATTTCTTCAATCCACTAAATAACCAGTGGCCTGGCTTGTAGAGCACGTTATAACTGTAACGGTAAGGAACTCCGACAAAGTCATTACTGCACACAGGGAACTCAGTGACTTCATCGTCAATGTATTCTTCTTTTGTTTCGCCGGTCTTCATATTAAAGCGCCAGCGGTGCATTAACGTTTTATTATTATGCTTATCCAAGTTAGCCATGATGCGCTCAAAAATATTGCGCTCATCATTGACAGGCAATGCCTTAAAATCAGGCATGATACAACCATCCATAATCACTTCATCACCTGCCTCATAGCAGTTAGTGATGTGCAAGACGTAACATGAGCTGGCTTCAAACCACTTGATATCTTTATTGGTACCAAAGCGTGGTACAACACCAAAACGTGCTGGAATATCACGGTGGAACTTAAGCTTATGTTCTCCTTTTTTAAGCAACTCAGGATCAAAGAACATAGGTAAGTCATGCAAAACAGTGTAGTTACGCGTAATACCCATATCATGCGGCCAGCGCGCACCCGGTAATTCAATGGCTTCGTAATGGATGAGCTGATTATCTTTATTCACTACCCCATAATGCATATGCGGCCATTTTTCTGGGTAGTTAAAAAACATCATCTCACCAGTACGAATATCAACCTTACTGTGAGCAGTCACACCATCCGGGAGCTTACGACCCCAGTCATGATCTGGGCCTAATGTTTCAAGGCTAATCGGGTCGACACGCCAAGCTTCACTGCCCTGCGACATAGTTGCTAAAAGTTTACCTGCATGCACCACAACATCAGTACCGGCATTGTCTTTCATCGCACCCATAGAGCCCCAGCCGCGATAGCTACCCGAATCCGGATGCAATAGGCCTGGCCAGAGTGAACCGCCAGCAGCTTGCTCAGCAAGAAAACCAGTGGTTTGTACAAATCGATTACGGAATGTCGCTCGACCTTCCGAAAAATGCATCGCATGCAGCATGCCATCACCATCAAATGGGTGATAGATACCAATAGGTGCGTGCACTTGGTTATGAGTATTTCTTACAAAAATACCTGCAAGATCCTTTGGAATTTCACCAATGACTTTTAAGGTATCTGTCGTCGCCGTGTATTCTTTGCCATTAGGCTTAAAGGGGCCTTCTAGAAACGGATTACCTTTGACTTCAAGTGCTGACAGTTCGTATTTTTTGACAACCTTTTGCATGATAGCGACCTCTTGTTTTTATATGGTTGGTGCTGTGACTCAATACTCTTAAGCACCCAACTTGTGAGGAAAATGAAAAGATTTTTGAGCAATTGCAACGCTTTTTTGCTCAGTATATAAATCTCGTAAACCTTCAATTCCTTCACGACCCACGCCGGATTCCTTGTAGCCACCAAAAGGCATACGAAGATCCATAACCATGGGTGAATTTATTAAAATTGCTCCAGCCTGCAAATCACAAGAAACTCGATTCATTTCTGCTAAATTATTGGTCCAAAGATACCCAGCCAGCCCAAATTTCGAGTCATTAGCAATCTCAATAGCGTCATTAAAATCTTCGTAGATATAAATAGTGGCTACAGGACCAAAAATCTCATCGCGAAAAACTTGTACATCTCGGTTATCAGTCAGTAATACTGTAGGCTCCATAAAGTAGCCTTCTTCTGAATAGCAACGTTGACCACCACAGAGAACCTCAACACCTTCAGACACAGCCGTTGCACACATTTGCAAAACTCGCTGCAAGTGTGACTCGTAGCATAAAGGCCCCATTTCAGTCTCTGGGTTCAGTGGATCACCTACTTTGATATTTTTAGCTCGAGCAACGAATCTCTCAATAAACTCATCAGCCACACTTTTATGCACAAGAATGCGAGAGCCGGCAAAGCACATCTGCCCGCTATTAGAGAAAATGCTTAATAAGCTGCCCTCTAAAGCATCATCTAAGTTAGCCGTTTCAGTGATGATATTGGCTGATTTACCACCCAGTTCTAAATCACATTTTTTGAAATCATAAGCGGCATTCGATGCGATAATTCGGCCTGCTGTTCCACCACCAGTAAAGGATACCAGCGCAACATCTGGGTGCTTAACCAGAGCATCTCCAGTCACTTCACCACGGCCATTAACCAGATTAATAACGCCATCCGGAACCCCTGCTTCTGATAAGATTTCCATAAATTTCGCAACGGCAAGTGGCGTAAACTCTGACGTTTTAAGAACACAGCTATTACCATAAGCCAGTGCCGGTGCAATTTTGGATGTGGCCAACATAAGCGGCGCATTCCAAGGAGATATCAGAGCGCAGACACCCACAGGATCTCTTCGCACATAACGCTGATACATATCATCTAGACTGACTGCTCGATCTGAAAACTGGCTCAGTGCGTCAGCATAAAAGCTAAAGTTACGTATAACTTTGTCAACGACATTGGCATGTGCTTGAGATATAGGTAGACCAAGGTCAATCGACTCAAGATAACAAATCTCATCTTTATATTGCGCCATCAAGCTGCATAGCTTTCTAAAAACGGCGGCACGATGTGCGCTTGGAGCACTACGCCACTCACCTTTTTTAAAGCTATCACTGGCAGCTTTAACAGCTAAAGAAACTTCATTGCTATCCGCTTCAATCAACCGACAAATAACTTTACCGGTTGCAGGGTTAACTACATCAATTTTATAAGCACTTGCAGATGGCTCAACAAACTGACCGTTGATATAACTGGTTAATTCAGATTTAACTTGATAATTATTTCTCATAATAAAGCCCGTTTTGGTTAAGGAGCCCAAGTTCCGCCATTCACATGCAAAACCTGCCCTGTAATATAGCTTGCAGCTGGACCTAACAAAAATAGAATCGGCCCTGCCATTTCTTCAGGCTCACCAATACGACCCAATGGAACAATATTATGGTATTTATCAGTCTCGATACCTTCAGTACCTGTTCTTGCTGCTTGCCCCGTGCCACCATCAAGAAATGGTGTTCTAAATACTCCAGGCGATACAACGTTAACTCTAATATTTGGAGCATTTTCGATTGCTAAAGCTTTACCCAGTGCTACGACACCTGCTTTTGCAGATGCGTATGCTGCGTAACCAGAGAACACCACTCGGTGACCAAAGGTTGATGAAATCAACACAACGCTGGCGTTGTTACTTTTCTTTAATAATGGCAACGCTTCTCTTGCTACTAAGAACATGCCTCGCAACCCAACATCGGTAATAGAGTCCCATTCTGCAGTTGAAAGTTTCTCTACAGGAACAGCCTCTCCTGTATAACCAGCCAAGTTCACTAGACCATCAATAACAGTCCACTTCTCTGAAATATTATTAAATGCTTGTATAACTGATTGCTCATCCTTTAAGTCACACTCAATACCGATAACACCATCAGGCACTGGGTTGTTTTTTAAAGAAATAGGTAGATCAAGAACAACGACAGATAAGCCATGCTCAATTGCAGCGTTGACTAATGACTTACCCATTCCGCCACAACCACCAACAATAACAAGATTGCTACCTTTAGCAGGTAAAAAATTTATTAACGACATATATACTCTTCCTTTTATTAAGCTGTTGCAGCGGCACGATTAATAAAATCGAATAATGCTGTATTAAACTTCTCAGGTTGCTCTGCCCAGGCATAATGGCCAGCATCTTTAACTTCCACAAACTCTGCACTTTCGATTTGCTCAGCAAGAGCTTTCATTGCTGCGGGCTGGCCAACACTGTCGTATTCGCCTGCAATAACTAAAGTTGGTATAGCAATAGAGTTAATGGCATCGCTTCCGTCATATTCCACAATAGCTTTAATTGCAGCGACGAATGTCTTGCCGTGAGTCAATCGAGCTTCTGCAATAACGTTTTCAACACCCTCTCCTGATGAAGTTGGTGCAAACATTGAACGTATAACAGGTACAGCTGCATCAGAAAGACTCTCGCCTTTTGATAATGGCTCAACACGCTCTTTAAGAAAGAGCTCTTGTTCTGCTTTAGTTTTATTTGAAAAAGATCCAACAGTTGCAGAAATGATTAAGCCGTCCAATTCTTTGCCAAGATTTTTGGCGACAAGAGGAGCAACAATTCCGCCCATACTATGACCGAGTAGAATATTCACTTCTCCTCCGACATGGCGGATTAGAGCAGTACATGCATCGGCTAATAAAGGAATGCTGTAATTTTCTGGAAGAGGACTTAAGCCATAACCTGGCGCATCCCAAGCCACAACTCTATATCCCTGGTTCACAAGCGACTTAATTACATCTTTGTAATAAGTCTTAGATCCATAAGCACCATGCAAAAGAAAAACAGTGATACGACCAGCGCCAGCTACTTCATAATCAGGAAGTCTAATATTTGTCATTTTCGAAGCCCTTTTAGCTTTTTTTGTTTTTAGGATTTAAGCATTTGTTAAGCTATGATTTCGAGATTAGTGTAAATCTTGATATAAGTCAAAATATTTAATAAATAATTTGCTAGGTGCTATTTTAGACACAGAACGAATCTCAAATCGGCTGATTTTACAAGCATTCACAGCTAGCACTTTCGTCTTATTTCACAGCTGTTATAGCTAATATTCTATAATAAAAAACTTTGATTCAAGCATGAAGCATTATGAGATAGTCAGCTATATTGATAACGTTAAAATGCAAAAAATCATCTAAAACCCACATAAAACAAGGCTCATAGCTAACTTAAAGACCTTCAACCCTCTCCACTATGGACAACAATTCACTCTCCACCTGCCAATTAGCAACCCGCTACTGCTATGCATCGCCTTGTGTATAAAGTCGTAGCTTTTCATTCAACCTATTTCTGCAACAAGGCTGGCTGCCTAGAGCTCAGCCTGAGACACAACAGCAAAAAACACTACCATTGACATATGACAACAATTACATACTATTAGCAGAGAAATTGAATTCATTGAGGCGGGTAAAATTGCAAATAACACAAGAGATTACTAAGGAAAATATTCAGTTTGCAACGACAAGAGGCTGCATACAAGGCTGGTTTTTTCACCCTAAATCAGCCGCAAAAAACTCACTGGCATGTATCGTTATGGCTCACGGATACGGCGCTACAAAAGAAATGGGCTTAGAGAATTTTGCTATGGATTTTGCAAAATCAGGTATGGCTGTTTTAGTATTCGACTACAGCGCTCTCTCCTCTAGCTCGGAGCTGGGCTATCAGCATGTCGATCCATTTCAGCAAGTCGATGATTATCGCGACGCCGTCACTTACGCAACAAATCACTTTAATGTTGATCCTCAAAGAATTGGAATCTGGGGCAGTAGCTTTAGTGGTGGCCATACGCTAGTGGTGGCTGCAACAGATAAGCGGATTAAATGCGCGGTCGCACAAGTACCAACCATTGATGGCTATGAATCATTTATGCGACGTAAATCACCTCAGCAAATCGCAGATCTTAATTTTCAATTTGCAAAAGATCGTCAATCCAGACTGTTTGGCAACCCGCCTGAAACACGTACGCTAGTGTCTCATGATTTAAATGACAATCCAGTGTACTCAAACCCAGCAGCTGTCGAATGGTATACAAGCTTCGCCAAAGACAATCAGCAGTGGAATAACAAAATCACTCTGGAATCAATGGAGCTATTCAGAGCTTATAAACCTGGAAGCTATATTAATAATATAAGCCCCTGCCCACTGATGATGATTATTGCAGAGGACGATATAATAACGCCTGCAGATCTTGCTTTAAATGCATTCACACAAGCAGGGGAACCAAAGCAAGTTGTTATATTACCCGATGGCCATTTCGAGCCATATAACCAACACTTTGATCTAGCGTCAAAATCTGCTTGTCAATGGTTTACTCAGCACTTATAAAACCTCCAAGCCGCATTAAATATAAGCATAACTAGCTTTTAAGGCGCGACACTGGAATCATTAAAAGAGCCAAAATCACACACATAAATATCCATGCAGCACTAAAACCACCTAAAGGAAGCACTGTACTGGCAGGTACTTCTTCAAAATTATCAATTATTAATGCTATAAAGCTAATTCCAAACACCCCACCCAATTGTCGAAGAAAACTAATTGTTGAAGCACCGTCTCTTAACTCATCAGTAGTAAGCTGATTTAAAGCACCCGTTGATACAGACGGCAACATAAATGCCATACCAACTCGTCCCACGATAGCGGCGATAGCCACATACAAAAAACTAGTTATTGGAGTACTGAGCGATAATAAAAAAGACGATACACACGCAAACAACATTCCAACAAAGAGAAGATATCTAGACTCAACAAAATCTGTAAGACGACTACTAATAAACAGTGTAATACCCAGTACTACACCAGCAGGAAGCATCACTAAACCTGCATCTGTTGGTGAAAAACCAAGTGCTTTTTGTGTGTAAACAGGTAGTAAATACGTGCTTCCAAACATCGCAAAGCCTAGCCCTAACGCACCTGCTCCCGCGTATAAAAACTGCTTACGCAGCAAAAGTCCCATATTAAGTAAAGGGTGCGCACTTAAGCGTTGATGCCGAATAAACAAATACAGCGCAAGAACTGTAGTAATCGGCGCACCAAAGCGTCTGTAGTTTGGAACATCTGCAGCCTGCAGACCATTTAAAGAGTCTAAAGCAAAGGCCATAATCAAGATCAGCAAAAACAAACCAAGCACGTCAAAAGGGTACTTAGCAGGCTTAATCACCTGAATTGGAAGAAAAAACCAAGCTAAAGCAATCGCGATCATAGTGACAGGTACAGGTGCGTAAAAAACATACCGCCAATTAAAATATTCAACCAAAAAACCACCCAGCACTGGCGCTAGCGCAGGGGCTAAAATAATACCAAACCCATAAAATCCAAGCACTGAACCACGCTGCTGCTGAGGAAAAACTCTAAACACAAAATACATAGCCATAGGCTGCATTAGCCCAGCAATAACCCCAAGAGCAATACGAGTTAAAAAAAGCTGGTATACATGAGAACTTAAGCCGCCAAGAATAGAAATAAAAGAAAAAAGTGTGACACACGCCAGCGTGCTTTTACGCATACCAAAACGGTCTAATACCCAGGTAGCACACAACATAGAAATAGCCATGGCTGCCAAGTAACCCGTAGCAAGCCAATGCACCTGCCCCTGACTCAAAGAAAACTCTGCCATAATATCTGGCAATGCAACATTTATTGCAGTAGCACTTAAAATGGTCGCCATAGTCGTAACAATCAAGGTACTTACCGCAAACCAGCGCCAGCGCTCGCCATGCTTTGTACTTAATTGCTCTACTGTATACCCGCCCATATTGCCTCCAGACAAATTCTTAATTTATTGTTATAGGTAGCTACTAATACTCTTTAACATAATAGAATTTAAATGTTATAATTGATAAGATTTCAGACACAACTAAAATTAACTATTTTATAAAAAACAATCATAATATAATTAAAAGCAGGACTACTAATGATTTTTAACACTGCCACTTATCTTGTAATAGGAATTCTACTTAGAGAACCTAGATCAGGTTATGATATTGTAAAAGAACTCGCTGGTTTCAGACCAGCTAAGTCAAGTCAAATCTACCCAATACTCGCAAAGCTTGAAAAAAATGATTATATTAACTGCGAGCAAGTCCAACAAGACAGCAAGCCTAATAAAAAAGTTTATACTGTAACTGATAAAGGCAAAAAAGTTCTTGACACATGGCTTGATACTACACCTGAGATCCCTGTTATTAGAGACGATTTTTTATCAATGTTTTTTTCGGTTTGGATTAAGGATCCAACAACTCTAATAAAAATGGTTAATCAGCGACTAGAATACTTACATAAAACTTTAACTTTCTTCAATGACAGAATACAAACATTAGAAAATTGCTTCCCAACTGATATACATAACTTTTACAGCTGGAGAAACTGCACATACTTCTTATATAAACGGCGTATTGCAATGACTCAAGAAGATATAAAATGGTGTGAATACGTACTGAGCGAACAAACACAAAACAGGAAAAAAACAGAAATATAATACAAATTAAAAAGGACTCAATAGATTTTCTATTAGAGTCCTTTTTCTTTTAGACTAAAGTAGTCTAAACTTAGAATGTATATTGAAGCGATGCTTGTAAGCGTGTTGCATCACCCTTCAAACCTGTAAATGTTTCGCGTTTATGGTGACTAACTTCCACACCGTACGTGACACGATTGATAGGGTTCCACAAGTAGTTCACATATAAACTTTCTTGGGTTTTATCCATTCCTGGCGATGCCAGATCTGCTTTAGCTTTATCATCAACACTATTCATAACTCGACTATAACCAATATTGGCAGATCCTTTACCAATCTTCTGGCTTAAACTTGTTTTAACACCTGTACCAGTTACTGTTTTCAAACTATTTGTTGCAACATCATAGTATGCTGGGTCACCAGAGTTAAAATAAATCGCTTTACCAATACCATCACCGTGCGTTACACCTGCTCGCAATGTAGTGTCACCAAAGCTATAAGCACCTTGCAATAGCAAACCCCAACCGTTAGCACTTTTTTTACTATCAGTATCTTTAATATTATACTGAAGCTTACGTACGAGTGCTGAAGCTACATATTTAAAATTTTCAGTTTGATTTTTATAAGCAGCAGTTACTGTTGGCATATTGCTAACTGAAGTACCTTGCTGGTTCGTACTTTTGCTAACTCCACCTGCAATCTCTGGATCTTCAATAGAGAATGAAAATGCACCTGTTGTATATCTAAGCTGTGGAACACGACCATTAGGACCGCCTGGCTGGCCATAAAAGTCCAATGTTGGCATGTAGATGGTTTCAGGTCCAAAGTTAGAACTGTTTTGGCCTGCAAGGATACCGTTCCACTCTGCAAAGGCGCGACGTAAACGTAAGATTTGCGATGATGTATCAGGTGTTCCTGGACTGCCCCAGAAGTCGACTTCTAAAAGCGTTTTTAAATCACCATTTTCTGTTGGAGTCGACGTAGCAATTCCAAATCTACTTTGGTATGCATGCATATTAAAATGCCCAGTACCATTTTTCTTAGCATCATTCCTTCCAGGTCTTAAAGGGTCTACGCCTTTAAGTTGAATTTTCGATCGAGTGACTGAGTTACCGAGGTCTGCATCAAGGTCGTAGATCATGTCTAGTTTGACATAACCAAAAAGATTCATTGTTGAATCACCCACTTCCCATGTCATAGCACTTGCTGCGCCGGTGAACATAAGAGCCGCAGATGAAGCCATAACACCACATAGAATTTTATTTTTATTAAATCGCATCGAGACAACCTTATTTTTATTGGTTTTATTAGTTTTATGTTCGCTCATAAAACGAGCAGGTAGAGCAAGTCATAGCTCACTGCGCTCAGTCAAAAATAGTGCTTGACCACTTATTTTGATGCAACACAGCACAGTGCAAACACCGCATAGATTATTGAATCTCTTACACATGTCAACATTTATCTACATATTCAACTTAAAAAACCCAAACCAAATAAAAACCTTTAAAAAAACCCCATTAAAATCAAATACTTAGCAAACTATTTTAATATGTATTTGTTTTTATATGTATTTATTGATATAGCTCATGATTGTTACTAAATTACGAGCAATGTTAAAAACATTCCAAAAACAAAAAATGCTAAAAGGGGACGTCATGATTTTTCTATTTATTCCAGGTGTAAATAACACTGCTTCCACATGGGACAAAACTCGTACAGCTCTGGCAAATTCAGGCTACGAGTCTCTGGCCGTAGATTGCCCAGCTATAAATGATATTGCAGAGCTTGCCCGTGCAATCATGCCCAGCGATAACAAAAAATACATTCTAGTGGGTCACTCATTTGGAGGGATGGTTGCTCTATCAATGCTTGATCAGTTTGCAGAGCGTATTGAAGGCATCGTGCTGGTTAACAGTACTGACGGAAATGACTCCAGCGAAGCCGCTGTGATACGCCTTCAAAAAGCTCAGGAAGCTCTAACAACTGACTACTCTGCCTTCGCTGCAAGCGCTACTTCAAAAGCGTATCACCCAGATAGCTTGTCACGACAAGAGCTTATGCAAGATCGCGAAAAAGAAGTTGCTAGCTATGGCGCAGAGCGTTTTGCAGCACATCAGAAAGCAATGTCAACACGTCCAAGTAGCCAAGAGTTATTTGCTGCTTTCGCCAAGCCAAAGCTTGTTATCAGCGCTGACAATGACATTGTTATTGCAACAAGTAAGCAAAAACTAATGGCTGAAAAAGCGCATGCAGAATATAAAGAAATAGCCAAAACGGGCCATATGTTACCCGCTGAAGAACCTGAAAAGTTAGCTGAAGTTCTTGCACAGTGGTCAAAAAAATATTTTTAATCTCGCTTTTATTACGCGTTAAGCAAATCAATACTCATAAATAGTAAAGAGATTAAGAATGATAAAATTAGAAAACGAAGTCAAAATTACAATTCACCCAGACAATGAAAACCCATTTCTTCATGACCACTTCACATCCATTGGTAAAGAATACACAGCAACGACTGAAAGTTTAAAAGTCATAGGTGAAATCCCGAAAGATTTACGTGGTATTTATGTTAGAAATGGCCACAACCAAGTCCACGAGCCTATGGGTGTTTACCACACCTTTGATGGTGACGGGATGCTGCATGCAGTGCACTTTGAAGATGGCAAAGCTGAATATAGAAACCGCTTTGTGAGAACAACTGGATTTTTAGCAGAACAAGCAGCAGGAAAATCTCTTTGGCCCGGAATGCTTGAACCCCACTTAGGTCGCCGTCGCGGCTGGGGCAGCATGGGCACAATGAAAGATAACGCAGGTACAGACGTTATTTGTCATGCGGGCAAGTTAATCGCCACCATGTCTCAGTGTAGTGAAAGTAATCGTATCGATCCACGGACACTTGAAGCTCTTGAGCCCGACGAGTGGAATATGACTGTCTCGCCTCACCAAGGTGTTTGCTCGCACTTTAAAGTCGACAACGATACTGGTGAAATGATGTTTTTCAACTTTAGCGAACAAGCGCCCTATATGCATTACGGTGTTGTTGATAGCTATAATAACTTAAAGCACTACACCCCAATTGAGCTCCCAGGCATTCGCTGGCCGCATGATCTAGGGGTGACCAAACACTACTCAATCCTGCATGACTTACCCTTTATATTTGACCCTGAACTGCTTGAAAAAGGCGAAAGAAAAGTAACTTTCTTTGATGATATGCCAGCACGTTTTGGCATTATTCCACGCCATGGCACTAATAAAGATATTAAGTGGTTCGAAGGTAAGCCTTGTTTTATTCTGCATCTTTCCAACTGCTACGAGAATGGCGACGATGTAGTGATGGAAGGTTGTATTACAACCAACCCTCGTAAGCCTGCAGTTGGTCGACAAGGTCATGATGCAATTGAAAAAATGACCAAACAGTTCGACAAGGCAGCTACACACTACCTGATGCACCGCTGGACCTTTAATATGAAAACAGGACAAACCAAAGAAGAGTACTTAGATGACGAAGTTACTGAGTTTCCAACGATAAGTAATGAGTATATTGGTAAGAAATACCGCTACAGCTACAACTCAATATTTGGCAATAAACCTTGGTGGCTGGCTGGTATTAAAAAATACGATCTTCTGGCCAATACTCACCAGCGCTACGAGTACGGAGAAGGACGCGTGGGCAGTGAAGCGCATTTAGCCCTACGAGAAGGTGCGCGTGATGAAGATGACGGGTACTTAATTACTTTAGTGACCGATATGATTAAAAATCAGTCTGAGTGCCTTATTCTCGATGCTAAAGATATAAGTCGCGGTCCAATTGCTCGAATCATACTTCCACAGCGCATTCCAATTGGCGCACACGCATGCTGGGTTGAGGCTGACCGAATTGATGGTGAGCGTGTTTAAACCTCTAAGTTAAAACACTAGCAGATCTTAGCTACTACCAGGCCAATCTACCTAGTAGTAGCGGATTAAAATCACTGCGAGGCTAACAAATAGCTCCGTAATTTAAAGCAAACACCATAAGCCTATGCAGCACACAACTGCACAAAACATACACTCTCTCTCTTTGACTCACACGCTAAAATTCACTGAAGCACTGCACAGTATTGGATCTATAGTCTAGTAAATTCTATCTATTTTCTGCTGATAGAACGGAACCCTATTTTAACCTGTGTGTCTGTTCTCATATGGCGCTAAACTGCGCGCGCTAAATCCTATCTTTTTCTTTTACTTTCGAGCTTGTCATGATGTCTCATTTAGTTATGTGTTGTGCGTTTATAACTTTAACATTTTCTCTGTGCGCCCAAGCTGATACGGTTTGGCTAGACAACGGTGATCGACTAACTGGGCGTATTGTACTGTTAGATAGCGGTAAACTGATGTTAGAGACTGATTATGCAGGCTCAATCACGCTCAGTATAAAAAAAATATCCACAATGGAAACTGACCACCCTTTGCTGGTTAAGCTGGATACGTTTACAACGGTATCAGCGAAGGCTTTGCGTGCAGGGCCTGATGGTAGTGTCAAACTGGTTAATGGTGGTGAGCCACAAATAATCGCACTGGCGGATATCGAGCAATTAATGGTGCCCAAACCCGTGATTAAAGATTTGCGCTGGAAAGGTAATATTAGTTTCTCGGCTGATTATAAAAAGAAAGAAAATGACAGTGAAGACTATAATTTGGATGTCAGCACGGAACTGCGTCATGGTTTATGGCGGCATGCAGTGGACACTGAGTACGATTACGAGACAAAAAACAGTGCAAAGAAAACGGAGCGTTTCGATGCAACCTATGGATTGGACCGTTTTATTACTGAACAGTGGTTCTGGAAAAATAAAGCTAAGTATGTAAACGATCAACTCGAAGAGTTAACACGGCAGAAAACGCTTGGTACAGGGCCCGGTTATCAGTTTTGGGATAATGAGTTGGGTGCCTTAGCTTTATCGAGTCTGATTAATCATAATAAATTCCAGTTTGATTCAGGTAAAAAACAGAGCTTTAACTCAAGTACATTATCGTGGAATTATAATCGCTATCTCAGCGGTAAGAGCTTTGAGATCTATACTAAGGGTGATGTCGGTGTGCCCTTTATTAGCGATGTTGACTATGTTTTAGACAGTGAGGCTGGCATGCGTTACAAGCTCAATAGCTGGGCTGCATTAACCTTAAAAGCAGAATGGAATAGAGTATCGAGTCAGTATGGCGACTTAAATGATCGTCGCTATTTGATTGGTGTTGGGGTGGGTTGGTAAGCATTATTTTGCGCCTTCCCTAGCGCGAATGACGTTTTTCCGCAACGGGCCTCCCTGGCCCAATTGGGGTGCTTTGATCTTTAGAGACGCAAGCCACCGTCAACCTCAAGAATGCGGCCATTGTAATAGTCGTTTTCAAAGATAAAGGCCACAGAGTGGGCAATTTCTTCAGGCTTACCTAAACGCTGCATTGGAATTGTCGCCGCCATTTTTGCCAAAGCTTCAGGCTTCATGCTTAGAGTCA